>Ga0116231_10000928_pt1 | contig 56737 bp, 43 predicted proteins | sample S1TSphgellanicum_2_FD_89695 | JGI IMG/M metagenome (GOLD analysis project Ga0116231, IMG submission 89695) | Host-associated microbial communities from peat moss isolated from Minnesota, USA - S1T2_Fd - Sphagnum magellanicum MG | ecosystem: Host-associated > Plants > Peat moss > Unclassified...
CAGATGATAAGGCTGAAATTTCAAAATTGTTGCATATGAAATGTCACTTTTTTGTTTGTTTGTTTTTTTTTTTTTTTTTTGTGTTTTTTTAAAAATTTTTTATTAAAATTTTTTATTTTTTTTATTTTAGAGGTAAAAAAAATTAAAAAATTTTATGTAAAATTTATAACAAAACCCAAAAAAAAAAAAAAAAAACAAACAAACAAAAAAGTGACATTTCATATGCAACAATTTTGAAATTTCAGCCTTATCATCTGGATACCTCTTTCACACCATACAAAAGTGACCTTGGACTAGCAATTGTTGGGATTAATATTGGTATTATCTAGTGACATTTTTTGTTACTATACTTGAATTCCCTTCAAACTTTAATGTATAAAGTGTTGTATCATCTCGATGATATTCATACAACAAGAATTGGTTGATGAAGTGGGATTTTTTGGGTCCTTTTACGATGATTTACTTATGAATTTTTTAACACGCATCATTGTAGACATCTAAAATTGTCATAGGGGGCCCAATTTCTAATATTTAACGAGGATATTTAGAGCATGTTTTTTATTGAATGGAAACAATGCAAGTTAGGAAAAGAGACTTTATGCATGTTAGAATGCACACTTAGTGTATTCAATTGTGATCCTCACACAACAAAATGGTGATATTTTAAAAATAAAAAATGGATCCAATAAAGCAATTAACACATTTGTAACTAAGAAAAAATATAATTCGACTCTTGCCTTGAATGAATACATATGTAATCCCGGAATACCAATAGATGGTATGAATTTTGATACACTTGAAACCTAAAGTTGATAATGCCTAAATGTTATAATGTGTAAAAATGATATTATGGACCAAAAATGGTTACTTATCTCCCACGAGTTTGTGCATTTTCCCATGAAATTATCTATTGGTGATGGTGGTGGTCTCTTTAATCATCTTCATCTTCGCATCACAATTTTGATTGGGATTGTTCCCATGACTCAAATCCTTCCAATCATTCTTATCATTTTCATATTTATATATATGATTTTAATGACATTGATCCCACCACTATAATCCCTTTCACCTCCCTAATCATAATGGTGATGGCTTTTCTATTCTTTCTAACCAAATCTCTCTTTTGTGCCAAACTGTTTTGTTAAAGTTGTAATTTTATAATGATCATAAGACTGACATGGAATATGGCATGGGTTTGTACACCCATGGGGGCTCTATCAGGTGTAGGTTATTGTTATTTTTACCATCTTTCTTGGTTTTCTTTTTTTCTATTGCTACCATCTTATTACAATGACATATAAAAAGCATAATGTCACAAAATGGAACCATGTAGGCGTTGAGAGGGAAATTGGTTCAAATGGCCACATGGAGCATGTCACCTTGTTCAAGAATTGGCTTTTATTAACCAAGTTTCATCTAACTTTTTTTTTGCTTCTATGTTTAAGATTCTTTGTTGTTCGGCTACCTCTTTGTTTGCTTTCTCCCTAAACCTTTTTTTCTTTGTTCGTGAATTGTTCTTGTTTCATGCATTCATATTCTTTGGTAGTTGCCTCCTTGCTTGCCTTTTGTTCTAAAGTTGCTAAGTAGTGTGTTGAGGTCATCATTATGGATTTTGTGTATTCAATTAAAGGTTCATCACATGGTTCCTTTAAAGGTCCAACAACTTCAACCTTGAGGAAAGTAAAAAATTGGGAAATTGACGGCAATGGAGCAACCAACCAGTGGTCACATTCTGAAACCATGAAAACTTATAATGAAGGTTGAACTTGGTTGCTCATGGACCTTGGTGAAGTTTGATATTAGTTACCCATGGACCTTGGTTAATGTGTGATGTGTATTTAGCTATGCTATATGTGGCTTGCACATAGTCTTGAAATGGGTAGGCATCATTCCCTTTCATGTTTCAATGTGTGTATTAAATTGTGTGACAAAAGTACACTAATCATTTCCACCAAACCAACTAGCGTTATTTTGAAATAAAACAAGATATTTTTGTGGAGTTAATATGTAATAGTCCTTGTAATAAAATGATTAATAGAAGACAAAATTGTTTTGAAAGGAAAGCAAGGGCCATCAATGTTTGTCAAAATGATTCAAATGATAATGAATTCACAATGAACAAAGTAGAGTATGTGGAAGATTGATCTTTCACTTACAAATGATCATATGGAAAATTTTAAGTGGGGGCAGGGGAGGAGTTACCTCTTACGATTATGAAATTTATAACTTCCTTTTCAAAGTGAAATTAAATAATCATCAAATTAAAATTTAAAGATTAATAAATTATGAATATATAATATATAATTTAAATGATCATAAAAATTTCAAAATTAGAATGAAAATAACCTTGGATTGATCCAAAGTTTTTTCCCTTACCCATAAGGTTCTAGTTTGTATTTCACACACATGGGCAAGCTAGACATGGGGCCAACCTCTCACCTATATTTTTTCTTGTGTTTTTCAACATTCTATTTATTTCATTTTCATTGTTTTTTGCACCAAATCATGCTTTTGTTGTGTGGGCCAATACAAGTCAAATGTTCACATGTTTGAACTTACAACTCTTCCATATATCCAATTCTTGACAATGACTTTGGGTGTTTTTTAAAAGACGACTTTTATTGCTTTCTTTAAACAAATATGTTCTACTAATTCCTTCTTAGAGACTTCAACTTTCATGGAAAAAGTCCAATACATGACCATTGAACAAGTTTTGTAATTTCTTGAATTCTTTGGATGGTAAAGTTTTAGCTTGATCTAGGGGTGTCTAGATAATCTAGATGTTATGTTGTTTTGTTATAAAGAATATGTGTTCAAAGTTGGATTATAATGTATTACTTTTGTTTCTGATTCTAGAAATTTTATTTAGAGCCAAGTATATATTGGAGGTTGTAGTGGCTATGGGTGTTGTTATAATTGCATTCAACCAAGAAACGATGGTTGTAAAAAACAATGCCCTACAACACATTATGACAATCATAGGATAGTATTATTATGAATCAAGTAGATGACCTTGTTAAAAAAAATTAATGAAAACACAAAGAAGATTGATGACCTCAAGAAAGACATGGATAAGCTTATAGTCAATGATAGAAGAATCTAGGAGACGTGTGCAAATTTTGATACCATGAAAAAGAAATATAAGAAGATTGAGGTTTTGGGTGAGGAGGTCATGGTTGGGTTTGTTGGGATTGTCGATTTAATTATCAAGCCTAGATTGGACACAACCACTACCCTTTTGCCCCTTTATGTAGGTCAAGTCTTTCATTATGTTTTGTTTTTGTGATTTGTTTCATAAATTGAGAGCTTCTCACGATGACAAGAAATTGGAGTGGCTTTCATGTTGCACATTGATCTATTTTGCTTGTTACCCTTCACATGTTCATACTTGAAAAAGCCCTTACATTTTGCACCATATTGGGTTTTGCCATTCATTTTGGATATTCTTGATGACCTCCTTTTAATATAAATTTTTCTTCTTAGTCATGCAATTCTACATCAATCTTTGTTTTGTTCACTCGACGGAGTTTTTATTTCATCTTTAGAAGAGGTCCACATTGGAATATTTCATCATGATTTTTTTTTGTTGAGTGTCATGCAAGTGGAAGCCTTTTAGGCTATGATAGTGGTTTGTTTAGAGTTTTTCATTGTCCCTTCAAAAGGACCTCAGGATATATTGGCTTCCACCAAAGGCTCAACACATGTAAGTTCTTTGGATTTACCTGGAATCTGTGGTGTCAAGGCATTCATGAGTGTTGTGAATCCTAACTATTTCACTCCTTTCCCCTAACTACTTACATGGATACGAAAACACACATTACCTTTACCATTTAGCTTTGCCCAAGTTACAACTATTTTTCAAATACATGTTCAAAACTTTCTCCTCCTTTACCATTATCTTTATTGCTTTCTCACATACCCTTTAAAACTTCCTTTGCAAAGTGAAGCTAAATGATCATAAAATTAAAATTTAAAGATTAATTTAACTATTATATTACATTTCATAATTTTTAAAAATGATTATAAATTCATAACTTCCCTTCCAAAGTGAAGCTCAATATAATCTCATAATATAACTAGTAAGTTAATTTCATAACTAATATAGCTCATATTATATAGCTAATAACCATTATTGAAAGGTTATTATAAATATTATGATTAATGAATGGTCATTAGCTAAATATAATGAAATGGGTATAATTAAAGGTTTAGCTAAATATAAGCTTTTCATGGAAGTGATCATAGATAAAAATGAAAATGATTATAAATTAAAAAAATAAAATGATCATAAAAGTAAAATTTAAAGATTGATTTGAAGCTAAATATTCATAAAATTAAGTTTTAATTTTTTAACAAAAATAAATAAATACAACCTTTCACAGAAAAAAAATCATAAATAGAAATGGAAATGATAATAATTTTAAAATAAATAAAATGAGAATAAGCTTGGATTAATCCAAAGATTTTTCCCCCCCTGGCATGTGGTTCTTGTGCTTCCCATGGACTCATTGGGTTGGTGTCAAAAAACAAATCCTCTTTTGCTATCACTCCAAGACCCACCTTCAAATGGAAACCAAAAAAAAAAGTTCTTCAAATTTAGTGCCAGCTTGTGTGTGTCTGTATAGTGTACAAACATTTGAACTACTGAATTCATTCTTTGCACCTGAGACCTCACATTGAAAACACACACACACTTCCATCATCTTTGTTGCATGGAGGGTCAAATTCAACATTTAGAAAGCAAACAGACCATTGTAAGTTTAAGTTTATTCACTTGCACTTGAAGCTTTTATTCACTTGCACTTGAGATCCATGCTGCCGCACTCTTCCAGTGATGATCAACTGATCAAGTAATGAAAAAAATGAATTGATTTTATGAAAATTAAGTTTCATTTGAATGAAAATATTAAATGACATTGCATGAAACTTGAATTGAATTGAATTCAAACTAGTTTGGAAATCCATCCAAGACTGATTAAGATAGAATGTCACTTCAATTTGGAAACTAGAACATGGTATTAAGCATTCAACTTGCATATGCATGTGTTTTGTGGGCTTGTTTATAATCTGTACTTTGAACTGAAAGCTTCATCCCCCATTTATCAATTGATCGTAGATGGACCCATAAAATGTGTATTAGTATAGATTGTGCAAAGATTTGATCATATATTCAAATGCTCACAAACAAACATTTCCATGTATATAAATGGTTTCAAGGCCCTGAGTCCAGTTTCACTGCACATATGCATGTTTAATGTTTCTGGTTTCTGTCAGCTTTACCCTAGGCAGATGACACAGCAGCATCTACAAAGGCTCTCCCAGGTATTCTGTTTGACAGTCGCCCATGGCATCCAAGAAGCTGCACAAGTCAAATGATACAACAATCAGTGCATACAGGAAAGAAAGTAACATTGATACAAAACCTTCTCCAGTACAGAAGGATGCACCTGTTGATTCAACCCAAAAATGCCCCAAAAGAGATGTGGTGGAGACATACCACAGCATTCACACCATCATGCTGCAAACGGTTTTCTTCCTTCCACTTGACATAGTCTGTCCGCAAAATTTTTGTGAAACCCCTGTAGAAAACCATTAAAGGGAACACATTCTTAGGGACCCCAAACATATGTACCACCAACTCATGCTGACATGTAGCTATCTGCAAAATTGCAGAGAAGACTCCACAACAACACTTTGAAGGTAACACTGGATGGTCACATCAATAGTTCCTATCTTACAGAAATGGTCCACTAGATGGTCTTTAGGACATACCATTTCCTGCTAAGGATGATCTTCTGGCGACCAGGGAATTTGAACTTGGCTCTGCGGAGAGCTTCTTGGGCATGGATTCCATTCTGGTCCTTGCAGCGAACTGACAACAACACCTGCCCAATGGCAACTCGAGCACAGACACCTTGTGGCTTTCCAAAGGCACCCCTCATTCCTGTCTGAAGCCTATCAGCCCCAGCACATGAAAGCATCTTGTTGATCCGGAGCACATGGAAAGGATGCACTCGCACTCGCAGGTGAAATGCATCCTTGCCAGCAAACTTAGTCATATACTTGTTGCAGGCAATGCGGGCAGCCTCAAGTGCCTCGCTTGATACATTCTCTTTCTCCCAACTGACCAAGTGCACACAGAAGGGGAATTCGTCTACTCCCTTCTTCTTCATGCCCACATCATAGATGCGAATCTTTGGGTCTGGCACACCCCGGCAGAATCGGGACTTCGGGTATGGTTTGTTCTTGATCTGCCGGTAGCACCTTGCTGGGCCTGCCAACGAAGTCAACAAATCAGTTGATTCATAACCTCTAAACGACCACAACAACAACCAGCAACAAGACCCATCGATCTCTTTTTCTCCAAAAGCTATGAGGAATGGCGACACCAGAAGTTGACCATGAAGACAAGATGTAGAGTGACTAAACACCGATCACAGCACAAGAACTCCATGACCGATTTAAGACATGTCACACATGTTGTTTGACTTGCAAAGCATCAAAATACATGAAAGTGATTGCAGAGAAAATCTACCCAAAAAAAAAAAAAAGGAAACCAGGGGAAAAAAAAAGTTGTATCAGTTCCAGCCAAACCAAAAGAAAAACACAACAACTACACATATATGCAAGCCATGAGCAAGAGGCTTGCATTCATCGCAGGCGCACACCAAAAGAATAAGAGGATTCATTCAACGAGAAAAAAATCCAAGCCCTGCGGACCATCTACAAAGCCTGGCAGCGACCTTCATCTCGTTAGTCCTAGACTACATGAAAAGGAAAGCCAGAAAAAACCACAAGTACAGCATCAAATAAGCAAAGAATAGGAGATAGAACAGCACTTACGACGACCCATGACGACGGCACAAAACGAGGAGCGAGCTCGCGTTCGAGCTCTGCAACACACCGGACAGAAGAGGTCTCTAAACCCTAGCTACAATCCTTAACAAGGAGCTTCTCTCCCACTCAGCGCCGTCCGATCTGACCCGTGACGGTGATCTCGCCAGTCGAAATTGCAAGATTTACATGGACGGCTCAGATTCTTTTTAGGGTTTGGCGCTCACCACATTAAGGAGGCTCTTTCTCTTGGACTACAACTCTTTCTTTGTTGGCGCGTGCTTTCTGCATTGTTGACTTGCGTACTTCGACGTTTGCCAGGAGCGACGCTTTCCAAAGCTATGGTGAGTTTCATGTCTGTTTTTCTGAACGCTTCTATCTGCTGTGTACGGGGTTTTGCCTTTATTTCTCTTTTTGATGGATTTGGGCTCTCACTCCTCCTCCTTCAAGGAGATGTTGTCTCGGTGATTTCTGGAGAGCACTAGTGCATTTTTTCTTTTGCAGTGTGTGAGCTTCAGACAATGGCAACGATGATTTCTACATGTGTTTTGAAGTTTCCTTCATCGCGTTCATGTTTCAAATAGGGTTAGGCTTGAACTGTGGCAGTGATCTCTGTGTTAATTCCTTATCTCCATTATCCGTGAACTTTCTTCTTCATGGCTTTTAGGGTTTGGTATCTCTATTTGAAATCCTGACTGATTTTCTAGTCCAGGTTTAGATTCCAACTACTGTATTAATTTTCTTTTTTCATTGACTGCTTTGCGCTTGCATGGTTTTTGGATGGCTAGGGTATCGATTTGAAAGCCGGCGGTCGCAACAAGAAGACCAAACGCACTGCACCAAAGAGTGAGAATGTGTACCTAAAGCTTCTTGTGAAGGTACGAACTAAAATACTTTAAGACACTCTCTGAAAATCATCTCATTTGATATCCTCCTGTACATGCTGTGAATCATTTTTGTGAAGGGAAAAATGTTCACCAGCAGTGCATTGGAATTCTTTGAGCTGTCTCCATTTGTATGTGGCTAACTGTAATCTTTTGGGGGCCTCACTACTGGTGTGCTTTGCCTGATTTTTGGTTTCGAGGTGAGGTGTATGGAGAGACAGCCTTAGTTCTCTGGTTGTTAGTTTTTCTATCCTTATATTGATTATAAAGCATGGGAGGATTGCAGCTGTACCGTTTCTTGGTCAGGAGAACTGGAAGCTCGTTCAATGCTGTTGTGTTGAAGCGCCTGTTTATGAGCAGGACTAACCGACCCCCCCTTTCTCTGTCCCGCCTAGTCAGATACATGGCTGGAAAGGTCAGCTCATCCTCTCTACTCTTCTTCCCATTACCTAGTAGTGTATCTTGTGCAGAGTGCAATTACAGAAAGGCGCGTTCTGTCTTTAGGTGTCAACTAGGTTGTCAACTGAGAGACCATCATAGAAGTAATGGAGAATGGTGCTGCTGCAGATATGTATCTGTGAAACCACTTTTCTGAAGGTTGTTTACATTTGAGGTTGTCAATACTTTTGAAGATATTTGAAGATGGCTAAACTTGTTTTGCAGGAAGATAAGATTGCTGTGATTGTTGGGACTGTGACCGATGACACAAGGTTGTATGAGGTGCCAGCTCTCAAGGTGGCAGCTCTTCGCTTCACTGAGACTGCACGAGCCCGCATTCTAAAGGCTGGTGGGGAAGTGCTCACTTTTGATCAGCTTGCTCTCCGTGCACCTACTGGATCAAACACTGTAAGTACACATCAGAGAATCCACCCCACCTTCTGGTCCAATGTATCTCTGTTCACAGTTACTGAGAATTGACATTGATCTTATTCCTCTAGCTTATTTCGCCTACAATAGTCTTGCGTCTGGAATTTGGTAATCTTTACTTGTGATCTTTGCAAATAGTATCATGCCCACAACTTAATGCTCACTCTCAGGGACTGGCAAATTGAAGTAAAAAACCATTCCATTCAAAGGCAAAGTCATAGCTTCAAAATGGATCTAGGTTTGTTGCTTAAAACAGAATGGTCTTAACAATGATGCAGATTTTGTTGCGGGGGCCCAAGAATGCTCGGGAGGCAGTGAAGCACTTTGGGAGGGCACCAGGTGTGCCACACAGTAATACTAAGCCTTACACACGCTCAAAGGGTCGAAAGTTTGAGAAGGCCCGAGGTTGCCGTAACAGCCGAGGCTTCAAAGTTTAGCTTTGTTCCTCATCAGATTTTGATCTGGCATTTGATAATGCCTTTGTGGGCTGGAGTGCATGTTTGGCAAGGGGTAGAGGTCACTATCATTCTCCTGTTTTCCCTCTTATATGTTTGTCATTCTGTGCAATTGCAATTGATATGCACACAAGCCTTATTGAGCAAACCTTTCATTGGTTTGTGAGTACAGCTTCTCTCTTTAATTCTGTTCTTGGTCTTCTGCATTGATGGCAGGCTATTACAAGCTTGATAGATGTGTTGCACTCAATCACATTTGTCCTTTGTCAAATTCATTGGTCACATACAAGTTAACACAGAAATGATACTGAAATTGATCTTTTGCCCTCTCTATTCAAACTGCTGCATCATATATAACCCCATAACATACTTTTATCTTTATGCAAGATTTTTCTGCATGGCTGTACCATATGGTTTGTCTGTCTGCCTGTCTGTCCATCACATTCTCTTAACCACATGTCAATGCTTAAAGCCCACCATATATTCTGCCCTAATTCTGGGTCAAACTTAAGTACCATTATCTCAGAGGTGCTTTTCACAATGATTGTTGATTTTGGCTTGCATTGCAGTCAGCGCTTGAAACTCACCATTTTATGGGTTTTGTAAACTACTCAATTATTGTTCTAATGCCACAGTTTTAGTCCTAAAATTATTCTCAACAAGAACTCTGCAAGAACATGTATGTCTCTCCCTTTGGGTGTGTGTGCATGTGGTGATGAACATGCACACATTTGCAGTAGGAAAATGAGAAAGAAGAGCATCAACTTGTTTCGGCCTGGGGCAGGGGTGACAAGAAAAGCACAGCAACAAATATGGCTGTTATAATGAAAAGGGCACTAGATTTAATTCATCACTAGTGATGCACCCACATGTCTAAAGAATTCTCATTCCTAATGAACACATAGAGCAGCCTACCTTCTCCCCTTGTCACAAGTGACAGCCACCCTAATCTGCAGTCCCCAACCTAAGTCTAATCGTTGTGAGAACCTGTGAGACCAGCAATAATGTGGAAGGTAGAACCTGGACATAGACAATATTCCAAGTCTGCCTTTTGTAATCAAATCAATCTAAACTTGAAAGCCCAACCTAAAGGTTGCAAATTTGACTCAAGGTATATAAAGCCAGAAATTTCAACCTCAACCACTGCCAGAATATGGTTCCAAACATTGTGTGAATCAAGGTTTGAGCAAAATTAAGCAGTATCAATGCAAAATTTGACAAGGACACTCTCAAATCATTGGCTGAAGACAATGACCCTGCATAGCCTCTTCAAATACACCTAATCTATGTCAATCATAGATCCTTTTCTTGGATCTCTGGAAGGCCTCATGTCAGTAAAACAGAAAATTTGACCTACAGTGAGCTAAGTGTGCAAATGCTAGGAAGAGCTGAGGAATGATGATCAAGATACAAGGGGAATACTAGAAACCAAAGAGGCCAAGCTCACCGGCCCGTTCTTTATCAAAGGTCTCAAAGTATTGGTAAATGATGGTGACAGCCAACAGAATTCCTGTTCCTGAACCAATTGCACCCATGAAGTCAGCTACAACTGTAAGAGCTCCAATGCACATTCCCCCAAAGGCAGCAGCAGTTGGAATATACCGATTCAACTCCTTCTGCAAGTTGGACTCCCGATGCCCTGGCATGACCATTTGTTGCTCCTGGTGTGCACAAACAACAGATGGCAAATGAAAAGTAGAATAAAAGGTCCATGTACAACAACTGGAGAAGCACCAAACCAGCAAACAGGAGTATAATCATCTCAGTTTGCTGAGTTCCTATGTCACTTTTATGACATAGTTGTCAACTTATTCACATCAAAACAACTTTTTAGGGTTCAATACCTTGAGCTGCCTGGCAACATCACGTGCTGATGATCCAGAGATTTCAATCCATGTCTTGGAGAAGAGTGCACAGGCTGTGAGCATGAATGTCAAATAGAAGAGGGCATGGAAGGGGTTGGCAGCAATGTCTCCAAAACTGAACAGTCAATCACACACAGAGAATCAGTGTATACACGTTCTTTCTGTATACTTATCAAGGTTGAACATTTGGACCCACAAAGTGACATGCTGTAAGGACATATGTTTGCTTTGCAATCCGGTAAAACAGTTCTCAACAGATGAAAGATATTGCTACATTGATTTCTATCAGTACATACAAATGGATCAAACAAGGGGGACACCTAATGTAAGGGATAGATATGTAGAAACTTAGCAACATTGACAGAATTCCAAATGTTGAGACGATAAGGTACTTGAACTTCAGAGCTGAGTATTACCTGGCAGGAGGTGTAATATAGTACACAAGGCCACCAACAGGAATGAGCTGACCACTCTGTGAATACTCTGACTCCTTCCACTTGCCAAGAAGGTTCACAAGGAAGTTGGTACTGAACCTCTTGTACAACAACTGCAACCACCATAACATATACGCAATAACAGATGTAAGCCAAAAGGAGCTCCAAAGAGCAATTGCTCAATAGAGACCAGCACAATAAGATCCTCTATTCAAATTCATTGGGGTTCACTCCTTGTGACCAATGAGCTGATTCCAAAAAAAGTGCTGCTGTGAAATCTTTCTGACAACCGCAGTCAGTAGTCAGGCATGTATTTGTTGATTAACGTTCCAAGTAGAGCAGGATAGTTGCTCATCCTCTCCAGGTGGATAGACAAGCCTTCTCTCAAAACCCTCCAGGATATTCCCAGTATCAAATCATTAGACTGCTCTTCAAGTGAGTGAATTTCAATGTCCTAGTCTGCCCAGCCAGCCTCTGACGGCAGTAACCCCTTACCACATGTCTCTATTGCAAAATAGAAAGTCAATGATTAAGAACCTGTGAGATGAAGTAGAGTTGGGAGACGAGAGCACTCTGAAGAATAATAGGCATGTTGGAAGTATAGAACAGCTTGATTGGGTATGATCCCTGCTGCCCACGAGCACTTTTTGATCGAACAGGAAGAACAACTCGGAATCCTTGAAAGTAGATGACAATTAAAAACACCAGCACGGTTGCCAAAAGGTTGGTCACATTTGGCAGGTTTTGTCGGTAGAATGCCTCTTTCAAAGCCCGAACCTTGTCCGTCCTTGTGATCAGAAGATGGAAAAGAGCAATGACAGCACCCTCAAATTCTGCTCCACGCCCACTGTTGATGGTTGTAGGGCTGAAAGCCTTCCAGATGATGTTCTCACTGTCAACAAAACATTTCCAATGAGTAGCTGTTATCCAGACTCAAACCTTAAAAATCTGCTCCTCAAAATCGTGATACAAGAGACTCTGTATAAAAGATAGAGTCACTTTTAGACCTACCATATATTGGTGGCAATGAAGAGTGAAATGCCAGAGCCAAGGCCATAACCCTTCTGCAACAATTCATCCAAACAAATGACTATGATTCCAGCAAAGAAGAGCTGCACGATTATGAGAATGGCATTGCCAGCTCCCAAATCCCGCACATCTCCATACATGCCCGACAAAACATATGCCACTGCCTCCCCAATTGTAATCAGTACACCCAGCAACTTCTGGGCACCATTCCTGCCAACAACCCATGACCAGTCACAGTCAGAACAGGACAAAGAGGACATGTCTACTGATGAAGACCCATCATGCAAGACAAATGTATGGAGGATTGTGCTAATTGCAATTATCACTTGTGGTTGCAGCAAAAAATGGGGTAGAGCAGCTATCTTCAGGCAGTGAGGAATACTTGAGAAATCCACAATTGGGTATGAAACAGATTCTTACAAAAGGGCGCGGTCCTCCCTGACACTGTTGTCCACCTCTATGAGCTTGGAACCAGCAAGTAGCTGCATGACAAGCCCTGATGTAACGATGGGAGTGATTCCAAGCTCCATGACTGTGCCTCGATTGGATGCCAGAATGACTCGCATCCAGTAGAAAGGATCCGATCCAGTGGCAGAGTGAATACCATAGAGCGGCAGCTGACTGCAAACTAAGAAGATAAAGAGGGAAACAACAGTGTACATCACTTTCTCTCTGAACGGGACCTTCCTGTCTGCCGTTTGCACTTCCGGCAAAAATGACAGAAAAGGCCTCACGAGGTGTAAGGCCCTGAAACCTCCTCCCATCTTGTAGTCTTTTTTCAGTCTTCAGGAATCCTCTCTCTCTAGTCAAGTCTGGCCCTAACAAAACCTACAGGCACAAAACAAAAGAACAGATCGTCGGTGATACGCCCAGGGCTTCTTCCGTGCTTGAGGAGGATCAACTATTTTGCGCTTGGGTTCTGCAACTATTCTCCTTATCATTCCAAAAGCTTCCGGCAGGAAATTTGTCCTCTCGACAGACTGCACAACAACAACAACAACAACAAAGCACAACAAAGAAGGTTACCAGTTGCTGCATACTGAAACGGTCTTGAAGTTTCTTCTTGTCTTTGACTTTTTTCCTCTTCCTTCTGTCTGTCTGTCTCTCATTCTCAAATAACAGATCCGAGCTGAGTCCTTCAACTGAGCATACAATTGGAAAACAACAGAAACCAAACCTTCCCCAAAGAGGCTAAAAAAAGTCCCAAAAGCAACGATCAAGACATCAAAAGTTGCCTAATTACTGCCATATCCGTTTTCTCATCTTCCTGACAATTCAACAACAGACAAAAAATTGCAAGAGAAGCAGCAAAAGGAGATCGTACCTGGAGACAGACAACAACACACGCGTCTACAAATTTTCTTCCGCGACCGACGTCTCCTCTCCTTTCCTCTTCTTCTTCTTCACCTCCTTCTTCCTTCTTCCTTCTGGCACCAAGTTCCCAATCTGTTCGCTGAGTTCACATCAAGTTCTCTAAGCTCTCGTGTCTGTTCCCAAGTTTCCACCACTGCCAAGCGACGATCCCATGCTCATTGGTGAGCGGACTGCGCGAACTTTATCAAAGCGAATGAATGACTGGCAGCGCGGATGAATTTTCATAAATTATCATTTTTATTGGCCAACTTGAAAATTTTACAATAAATTAAATAAAAAATCCTAACAATTCTTTGTTATTAATTTTTTTAAATTATAAAAATAATTTGTCAAACCAAATATGGTATTACAGTAATGTAAAAAAAATTATTAAAAAAAAAAAACACAATTATAGGGGTTCTATGGAGGAGGGCCTAGAGATGGTCAATTGGATTGTTGAAACACGAGCCTTGAATTGTTTTGAGGAGTTAAAATAAGTAAACTCACACTTAACTTAAATGTTGCAATAGTAGCATATTTTATTAATTTTTAAAAATTTTAATTATTTTAAAAAAGAATTATATTTAGCATATGCTTGTCCACAAGTACAAAGAAAAGAATTTGTGACCATTGAGATTGTTCAAATCAAAGGTCTCCGAGATCTCTCGGTGCCTTGAATTGTTTTGAGAACTTCAATTAAGTAAACTTGCACTTAACTTAAATGTTGGAATAGTAGCATTTTTTTAAAATTTAATTTTTTAATTTAGCATATACTTCTTCTCAAGTACAAATAAAATAATTGTGACCAATGAGATTGTTCATTAGTGTGGGTTCTATGCAATAATACATTACTTGTGCATTTTTAAAAAAATTTTCTTTTTGTATAAAAATTAATTATGTAACCCAATAAATATGATGGTGCACATAATTTTACTTATATCAATGATATTAGTCCTTTTCGCTTGGGTAACTACCAATATTGGGCGGATATTAGATTTCTCAATATCTATTAGTTTCAATTATTCGACTTATCAATATTTGTTGATTTTCAAAATTTTAAATTTCATTTAACCTAACTTGTAAGAATATCACAATTTTAAAAAATAACTAATGTCGAATTTCAATATTAGAGATGTCCCACAACATAATATTTGTCAAATATCCAAGATTGTCGAATAATAAAATATAACAATTTCAATTCAATAAGTCATTAGAATAAAATTATAAGTTTAAAATTTCATTGCTTTCAAATTTCCCTTCATATTTTTCTAAGTCTTCCTTTAGGGTAGCATCGGATTCAATCAACGAGTAAATGAATTACAACCCACCCTAAAATCATTAAATCATTTTTTATTAATAAGTATTAACTTATTCAAATTATTTGATTATAAGTCACATTTCCTCAAATTTGTAAGCATTCTAGTCAATGAAAATATCATCTCATTTGATTTTTTCATTTTTCACGTAAGTGGTCTACAAGCCCAATGATGAAAAAAATTCAAGCAAACAAATTTCTTGCAAAAATTACGAAAGCTATTGTGCTTGCTATGCACGCCTAAAAAATTATGATGCAAAGATTTACAAGCAAAAAAAAATCTCCAAAACAAATAAGGGATGTGCATTGTATAGTTTTATTTTTAAAAAGAAAATTTTGTATTATAAGCCCTACATAACGACCACAAAAACAAAATAGACCATTAATAATGAAAAAGGAAATAAAACCCAAATGAAATGCAAAGATAACACATTTAAAAATCATTAATTTTTTAAAAATAAATTTTAAAACACAAAAAATGAAAAGATTTTTCCCCATTTTTTTCCCCGAGCAAATTAATGTCTTAGATTTAACCCTTTTGTGAATTGTGACATCCAAATCCAAATAGGAATTTGATATCCTACCTGAATTTCAATTTTTTTATAAAAAAATTCCAAATATTAATTAATCGAATATCATATTTTTGAAATCCAGACGTTAGAATATCACTCTGAATATTATTTTTTTTTTATACAAAAAGTTTTAAAGGTGATATCCAAGTCTGATATTCAAAATTTCTAAATATTTGCCCAACATGGGTAAACTACTTAATACTTACTACACAAAACACAAGTTCGATCTTGTGTATTTATTTTAAAGTGTTGAAATTTTTAAATACTCAAATCAAGGGTGCCAAGTGCCACTAGCCAAATGTAGGTTTTAGAATAAACAAATATTTCAAAAAAAAATTGGTCCATCACAAATGGTAGCTACAATATAACTTTGCATTTAGATTGTTTGTTATAAGAATAGTCTTAAATTATCCAATCTCATCCCTTTTTTTATCCCCTTGGCTTGCACTTATATTATTAGTGTTATTGTTTTATTATCAATTCTTCAAATGCTAAACACATTATTGTATGTTTTAACTTTTATGTTAACATGTGAAAATCTATGAAGGTGTTTTGAAATGTTGAGATCATGGGCTCAATTGGTGTAAACTATAAACATGTTAGACTACCATAATATAGGGGCAGCTTCAAATGTCTATCAAATAATAAGTTAATTATGAACATTACGTGTCATTCATATATATATATATTCCAAAAGATTTTTTATTTTTCATCACAATTTTTTTTGTTTGAAAAATGCATATTTAAAAATTCGACATTTTTATAAATAATATAATGAATGACAAAGATGCCAAGGTACTATATATGTACACACACAATCCCCCCTCCCATTTTATTTTTCATGGAACTAATTTTGGCACATAAATAATCCTCTAATTTCATAATTAAATCACAACATTTTCAATATTTTCTTTTATTTGCCTTAAAGATATTGTGTTGAGAATCACTATAAAATATAGTATCTTCAGAACTTTATTCCCTAAAAATGATAATGTGTATTGTTAGGCTTCTATATGTGGTAAAATTTCCATTTTAATTTCATTAAAAACATGCCACTAACCTTACAAGTTCTAACAACATCCCTTAGTCATGTTGATCCTATGATCCGACATATAAGGACAACTTGAAAAAAAGGATGGTAAAGATGATCAACCATTCTTATATTCATGATGGGGCATTTGTTGAAAACATGACCATTGATAATGTTTGATTTTAGTTTTAATATGAAATAGACTTGATGAAATTTTTAGCATTTAAGATTAGGGCACTCTAAACCCTAATGATTTATTACCATCTTTATGGAAAACCTCGTGTGGTTATTTTTTTGTATCTCACCATTTAATTCTCTTTAGTTTTACATTGCCTTTTTAGACACATAATTACAAACATGAACACAATTTATGATTACCAAGAATAAGATTTTATCAACATTCAACAAGTTAGCAAATGGGGACACTTAGTAGTGGTTGTGGAAGATCTAGAATGTTTAAAAAGTTTTGAAACTCTAAAGAATTATGATGTTTTTGTTTGTCTCTATGAAATGGACACCAATAGAATAATGTGGTCAAGCGGGAATGCACTAAGCTCCTGTAACTTGTTAGTTTAATAGGGTGTTTTTGAATTCCTCTTATATCCATTACATAATCACTTCTATTTCCATTTGTTTTGTCCATGGATTTTGGAATTTTGTGATGGACCTTGAATTATTATTTTTTGTATATTGTTTATGTTCCACATATAGAAACATGGTGTTGGCAACTATTTGACTTTGACATGCATTGGGGATATATGATGAATTTCAAATGAAACTTGTTTGAAATAGTGTTATAAAGCCATTACAATTGTGAAAGACTATCTTGAAGTTCGTATTTGATGTTTTGTTAGCTATGATCATATTGTAACAAAATTACAAGGGGTTTCAAGTTCCCTTGTAACATGAATTATGTGTTGATGATTAATGAACTATTCAAATTTCACACTAGTATTTCCTTGGAAACAAGATGAGATAGACAAAGCTTCAATAAAAACATATACTAGCCAACTATGCAACCTTATCTACGAATCTCTAGGGATCATATCACTTTGATCTCACTTTCATGAACTCAACTAACTTCTTTGGCAAATATCAATCCCTATAGACATTAATACCATGAGTCCCACATTCTGTTGATTACATAAATCCCATAAACAACATAACAGTGAATAATCCCACAATGATGATGACTCCCCAAACCTAGGAATGCGAAATTCAACTATTCACAATATCCAATTCAAGAAGTTTGACAAACACAACGAATTGTTCCCCCAACTAGACTCCCAATAACACCCAAAGGTGAAAACATGGTAAAGTGTACAATTCAATCACATTGGTAGTCTACTTGTGAAGCTAACAAAAAGTAGGACAAAAACCCATTGTAAAATTATTATACATATAATATTTTTACTGAAATGATGAAAAAAAAATCCTTCACTATTATGAATTAATTTTTAAATTTTACATTGTAAAAGTAGGTTTCAAGTAGATTTTGCTAAATGTAAGTAGCTTTTGAAGCCTATTTTTTGCAATGTAAGATTTGTTTCAAATATATGTCAAGTATATTCTACCAAAAAGAAATTATATTTTATTTATATTTTCCTTCCTTTGAATATATAGTGATCTTTATGTTATAACTTCACACAAATTTATTTCATTAAATTTTCTAATGAAAAAGTACTTTTGAACACCATGTTGACCAGTCAAAATCAAAAGTACTTGTTCCCTACTTTTATTATTCTAAAGTTTCTCAACTTTGTATTCAACTTAATATAAATCCAATGGAAAGCACCATGGCTTCAAAATGAAAATCAAATAAAATTTGATTCTATTTTCTTATGTTTTTGTCAAAAACTATTTCATTTTTTACTCCATTCTAAATCAAGGACAATTAATTGCATACTTTAGCATGCTTTCACCCCCAAATTATAGGGACAATACATGCATTTGGAGGTCCTAACAAAATGGGTACTCTTTTCCTAAACACCACCTATCAAAATCACCCCACAACATAATCTGCATACAAGACAATTGGTTTGCCAAAGTGGTCACTCCTAAAATCCCTTAAGCACCCTATCATATCCTTGATAGTTAACTCCTAATTATATTTATAAATTACATCTCTCCAAAAGAGGCATATGGCGCAACAGATTTGCATAACCTCCCCAAGAAGAAAACAATTCTCACAATATGGCATTCATCCTTTTCATCATAATCAACTTCCTAAAAACTTTCACACCTTTTTACTAAAAAAATTCAAAATACTTAGTGTTTCCATTTGAAAAGTTCTTGGTATTCGTCTTCCACACTAGCTCCCTCCTTGATTAATGTCCAACCAAAACCACCATGCAACAAAAGTATAACACAAAAAGTTCGCCCAAAGAATAACCATAAACATCATGAATGCCATTGACAATAAAAACTTGTCACACTCATAACTTGCAAGAAAACAACCAAAGAGCAAAAATATAATCACTAACCCATATCTTTCTTCTGATCACCATCAACTAATAATAGGCTTGTTGTATTATGTTTTCAATGGTTGATGGTATTGCTTCATCCATATAGGGTATCATCCATTAATTTTTCATCACAAATGTAACATATCCTTTACAAAACGGACTAAATCCTTTAGTTTTCACAAGGCAAATGCAATATGGAATAATTGTAAGTCCCTTTTGGGTCTATCCCAAAGTTGTTCTTCTTTCCCCTTGATCACACAAAATTTTCCTCCTTGATCTTGCTCTAGAAAACCATTTCTATCCATGTACTTCACAAACAAAAAAAGGGCTTCCCAACTAGATGCCAAAGACTTTTTTTTCCTTGGCTTTTGCATTTTTACAAAAGTCACTTCTTCCTTAAATCCCAGAAACATTTGCTTAGCTTTTCAAGAAACATAAGGATGTGGATGAGTACAAATGAACCAAAATCCTCATCAACACATCAAGTTTTCTACAATTCTTGTTACATATGGCTATGTGGTGCCATTTTAATGGCATGTTAATATGGAAAGTTGTGCTTATTAAATGATATGAATATTGAAAAATGTAAATTGAATCACAAAATCTTCCAATATCAAAGTTTGGTTTGAACAAATGATGTTTGAGAACTTCATGCAATAACATTACTTTCATAAAGGGCCTTTTCGTTTTCATAATTAAATTTCTTTGATCCTCAAAAGTTTTGTAGTAATGGTACTATTAAACACATTTAAAAAACATTCAAACTCTTGTTATTTTATTTTATTTTGTTTATCAAAATTTAAGGTTTGTTTAAAGTTCATGATTCCTTTACATGTAAATGTGATGCAATGTATATATGTTGTTTAAAAAAAGTTGTAGCTTATAATACAAGAAGCTAAACTTGAAAATGTTAACATATTTTAGTATGATTTGAAATTGTGATAATTTTTCAAGATGAAACACAAAATTTGGCGAAATTCGTACATTTAAAAAAAATTATATTTATTCAAAATTGGTTTGAAAAAAATTTGATGTATTTGGGCAACTATAAATGTAAGAAGTGACAAGTTTTAGAATATTTCATTTTTTGGGGGGCAAAAAGACCCCAAAAAGGACAATAGTACTAAATGCAAAATAAACAAATTAGTTTGTTAAATGTTGTTTGAGCCTATAAGCCCATTTTTGCCTTAATTGGGCTTGATTCATGATGTTGTAGGAAACTTCTCCATGCATCTTGGTAATGAATTATAGCTTGTTGATCATTCATTTAGCCATGACCATTTCAAAGCCCCAAAGTTTCAACCAATGGGCTTAGAATAACCTTTAACCTAGGAGTCCGACTTGTCAAGTTGTTGACAACATATGTGGAAAAAATTTGGTACTCACATGAATCCCACATTGGTATCCAAACAAAATTTTGGGTAATTGGTTATCCTAGTATTGTGAATGTTCAAGTGTGGTAAATAACACAATAAACTATAATTTTTCCATAATTGATCAAATTCCACAAACGATTCAAAACCATTATCCGTTAGAATGTATTTAGGCACTCCAAACTTGCATATAACTTCATCTTCCAGAAACCTTGCAATAGTCTTAGGCACATCATGATCAATTATTGCCTTTGTTTTACACCATTTTGAATAATGGTCAATAATTATTAAAACATATCTGTTGCCATGTTTAGTTTTAGGCAGGGGTCCAACTGTTTCAAGAGCCATTTTGAAATTTTGATCCTAGATGGAAATATATGTTCTTGAATTCTTCAAGCTCCGATTTGACACTTTTAGTCCTTTTAACAAGTCAACCTTACTTGCAAAAGTGCACCACATCCTTCACATCTTTAGTCTTATTACGCTAGAGGTAGCATTTATTCATTTTTGTAAGTGTTTTTCCTTCCCTAAAGTGGCCAATCTCATTAGATCCATGATGATTTGTCGTTGCTCACTAGGCCTTGGCACAACCAAACCTTTGAACATCAAGCCATTGTCCTTCCAATAATAATGCAAAATTCACTTGTCAATTCTAAATTTTTTTACTTCGTCACGCTCAATAGGAAGTTACTTCCCATTGAAAGTAGTCATACTTAGTTCATCATCCTAAATTTCCATGTTTTTTGAATATTCCCAGTCACTATCCGCTTCAAAGGTTTTAGTCTTATTGATGCCATGCATAATGCTTAAGTTTCCTCAATCAATTGTTATTGAATTCTAATTTATCCTAGATCTCATTTCTTCTCCTTTTTAAGGCGTTTGTTTCTTGTTTGTCCTCAACCTCCTTCATAGGTCTCACTATGTCTTTAGTCACAACCACATCAGAAACTATAGGAACTTCATCCTCTTCAATTTCTTTTACCTCCACCATGAATAAATGATTCAACAATCCTTGGTTTATTAATTGCTACAAAACCATATCACAAATTTAACATCTCATTACTTACTAATGGAAATTGTGCAAAATTCATTCATTCATAATTAGTACGTTTCACACATTAATATTGTGCATTGAAAACACATTGACACATAGATTTATAGGAAGATGAAAAATTTGTGTGACATTTGTTCATTCATAGGTTTGTACTTCATCCATTAACACATTTATCCATGTGTCAAACATGTTTTCAATCCATGATATTTGTGTATAAAATGTACAAAATTATGAATGAACAAACTTCGCACAATTTTCATTATTAGTTCATCACATGCTAAATTTGTGATGCATCCCCCATCTTTGAACTTCTCTTCCTTGTCAAAATGGTTGCATAAGATGTCCCACCATGTTGCAACAACTTGTGTAATCTTGGATTTCATTGGTCAAATTTTCATCTTTTTCAGCAACATCAATAAGGTTTATATTGAATGTATCCACATTGGTGTGTCTAGACCCAACTCAATGCAAAAAATTAAGTTGAAATCTTGATTGATCCATTTGCCCCTTTGTTTGTAGGCATTTGACAATATAGCTAACCACTCTAGAGGCTTGTGGTCAGTTTTGAGTGTGAAATGATTATGATACAAGTATTATTGAAAATGCATAATGCCCCACACCAACGCATAACATTCACCCTCCATAGGGTGGAACTTCTTTTGAAAAAGAGAAAACCCCTTGCTTGTATATGCAATCACCTATTCATTTATTACATCCTTCTACAATAATATAGTCCCCACCCTGCACATGGACCAATCCACATCCAAAATAAAGCTTTCATAAAATCTAGTCGAACAAGGATTGGGGTTAAAGCTAGGGCAACTTTCAACAAATCAAAAGCATTTTGATAATTAAGGTTACACTTTAAAATAACATCTTTTTTGGCCAAATCAAAAAGAGGTATGGTTATTCATGAGTAGCCTTTGACGTAGTTCCAATAATAACCTATTAATCCCATAAATGTCGTAACATTAACAATTGTGGTCAGAGTTAGAAAGTAAATGATAGCCTCAATATTATTTGGATTTGGTTGTGCACCTTCACAACTCACCACATGCCTTAGAAAGGTTAGCTTGGATTTTGCAAATTCACATTTTCTAGGATTAAGTCTAAAAATGATTTCCTTCAACCTTAATAAAACATATAAAAAGTGCTCCAAATGGTCCTCCAAGTTCATGTTGTGGATGTTTAAGTCATGGTCCACAAATACTTTAAAAAATTTGTCATGGTATGCCCCAAATACTTTTGTCATAGTTCTGGAGAATGTGTTGGTAACATTATTCATGCCAAAATGCATGATAGTCCAATTGAACAATATAGATTTGGTAATCAATGCAAACTTATGGATGTTTTCAAGAGCCATCTTGATTTGCTAAAACTCGAATTGATAATCCAGTGTAAAAAACCATTGAAATTATCTTAGTTGCATTTAATCATCTTCAATCAACAACATTGGAAATGCATCTTAGTGTTTTTGAAAGTTAAGTGGTTTATAATTTCCATATAATTTCCATCTTGGTAGCTACCATCTTTTTTGACTGGTAAGGTGACATGTAGGTGTATTAAGATGAACTTGGTTTCATTTTGCCCAAAATGACCAACACATCAATTGGTCTCTTCACTTTTGCTTCTTCCCAAAAGGAAAGCCTACTCGATGTTATTCTGAAAGGAGGGAAGCCTTGAGTGTCAACCACATGCTTTTGAAGCTTAAAACATCCCAACTCTCCTTTATGTTAGGCAAAAAAGTGAGGAAACTACTCCAATATCTCCCATAACTAGGTAATTTTGTTTCGACCCAAATCAAGATCAATTTTAATTTTGGACTTGATTTTAGCCCACCTATCCTTCTTTTTGTCAGGCTCGTTAAAGGTCAAATCTCCATCTACTTGGTAACCATATCAGTATTTAACTAAAAAAATATGATATCTATGAAGATTTCATAGAAATGAATTGCTTATTTCGATCATCATCTTCTATGAATTTCATCCAATTTTCAAATTTATTGGAATCAAATACTTCTCCAAAGAGTACATTGTTAATCTATTCCTCCAAGATTAGACTCATGATCTAGTTAAAACCTTCTTTTTGTACAAAAATTTCAAAGCCATTGTTTATCAAATTTTCAACTATTATTGGATGTCTTTCTAAGAACAATCTACATTGCTCATCATCTACTACATCAATTGTTTCTTCATATGAATCATTAGAAGAACTAGAGCTAAGTTCATCATTTGATGATGCATTATTATGGTCATGTACATGTAATGCCTACTTCATGTTTTCCAAATCTTAACAGAAAATGCCCCACAACTTTAGAGTTTCATCTTGGCCCTCCCCATGATCACCATTGCAATTTTATCTATCACTAGTTACAACATATTCACTTAGTTTAATGGCAAAACTTACACATCATTACTTGGTCCATGTTTGACTTAGATTAACCCCTTCTCCACATCAACTATGACACCAATCTTGATGAAAAAATCTAGACCCAAAAAGATATCATAATTGTCTATATCTACTATCATGAAGGTCATTAGGCATTAAACATCACTAACTCTTACTATTAGTTCATTGATTTTGCCAAGTGCTTACACTATAACCCCAAATGTTGTTTGGTAAGATTTCGATCTAGAAATCAAGTGCATAATTCCCAATTCTTAAACCGTTGGCCAATGAATGATTTGATGGGATACTTGATGAAAAAAATGATTTTTATCTCCACATCAAATAGATTTTTTTCAGACTTGTTTTCCATGCCCAACAAAAGTTTTGCTAATGGAATGTCTTCATAGAATTTGACTCATGTTGCATTTAATAGTCATTGGTTTTATTTTTTTGTTGCACAAAGATCAAAGCTTGTAGAGATAGGTTGATCATCCCTATTATGTGTGGTGTTATCCACATAATTATTAAAGATCATAATCTTGGATTAAGATCCTTGTGAACAAGTTGTGAACAATCATTTTATTATGAATTGAATATCCATCTAATTATTGATATTAACAATTAGTGCATCCTCTTATAATTACAGTAAAAAGTTTGCAATTAAAAACAAATTTCAACTATTTCCCTTCAATTGCAAAAAAAAAAGAGAACAATTCTCCCTAGAAATAAATTATTTGTGGATACGTATTTGGCTTCATAATATGGAAGGTCAAAATAATGGCATTGAATAATGCTTTTGTTTATGGTTTTTCCTCTTCTTCTCATATGCTTCCTTGTTATAGTTTATCATTGTTTATCCCAAATGTCAAAATTAAAGTGTGCCTTCTAATGTCCATGTACAACATCTACACGAAAGGGTGAACATAATGGTCTTTTTCCTTTATTCATCCATGTGTGTGGGTTGTGAAAATGAATAAGGTAATTAGGTTTGGATTTTGGCATAAAAACATTCAAATGCTTTCATCTAGATGCTTTGTGTGCTAATAACATCATCCATGACATTAATAACATGCATACATGTGTACAAACATTCATCCAATTGTAATCATTCATCCTTTCATGTAAATTGATTGTTTTCACTTTAAGCTCTAGGTTCAAGCTTTAGGCTCATATGCAATCCATCCTCTTATGGCAAGAAAAGAGATGGTAGATAATACCTTCATTAAAAGGCTAGGTATGTTATATTGCAATATTCACACATTTATTTACAATTGCTTATTGTATACGCCAAAAAAAAAAACCCACATCTTCAATATCCTACATTTCGTAATGCATTACCTTCAACTATAAATGCACTTTGTCATTGTGAACATAATTACATTTATCATACTTGAAATTGAAACCTTCAATGTTAACATGTGTTGCATTGTTTACATCCATTTAAGAAAATCATCAATGTGATGACAAAAGAAAGGACAATAACCACATCCAATGGTTAAAACCCCCATTAGAAGGAATGGGGAATTAGCAATACCCTCATTTAACATACTAAAAAATCATTGTGATGCAAAAAAGATGTGAGATTATATACAATATTCATATTAGTGTTCATTAACCTTTAACTACATTATACCTTCACTAGAAGAAAAACCTTTTTTCTTAACCATTAGGGATCTTTTACTTGCACATTTTTTCAACATAATTCTAATTATGATTTATTTTATTTTATTTTATTTTAATTAAAAATGGGAGTTGCCAATTAAGTTGAACCACCAACCAGGATGGTAAAAAATTGGAAATGGTTTTCAATTGGGGGACCCCCTCCTCCAATTGGGTTGACATTGTCAACTTCACAAGTTGACTTTTAGTCAAAAGATCAATTTAAATGTGATGTCATCAAGTGTCACTCTTTCAAGTGGGAGATGTCACAACTCCATAAGTCGAATGTGTGATTATTTCAGTTTAGGGTTTAAGGGCTTGTTTGTAGGTGGATGACATATTATGACGATGGATGGATGAAATGAAGGGTACATTTATGTTTCAAGTGTTGATTGTGGGGACATTTGCAAATAAAGCTACAACCAATTTAAATCCTGTGAAAATCAATTGAATTACAAATGCAAAATTATCAATTCCATGTTGTGATGGTTATTTAATCATTGTTTATTTACATAATCCAAGGACATTCATGGTTGAATTCAAATGTTAAAATGTTTTCCAAGTGGGCAAGCAAAATGAAAAGGTAATCCTTTGACAAATTTTTAGTAATAATTACACAAGCCCAAGAAAGGTCATAATCAACTAACATATGTTGGTTGGGGAACTTGTGAAAACCACTCAACCTTGGCCTTTTGAACCCCAATCCACTTAGATACACCATATGACCTAGGTATTCCACTTAAGTATTAAAAAATTGGCATTTTCCTAGGTGAAGCTTAATTTGTTATGATCTTTAGGTCTTCCAAACACCTCTTTATAGATGATGTTTGTGATCTCTTGATGTTGAATTGAAAATAATGATGTCATCAATGTAACATTTGACAAACATGAAACCTGGCAACACCTAATCCATCACCTTCTAAAATTTTGTGGAAACATTTTTCAAACCAAATGATAAAAACCTTCATTGGTATAAATAATCCTTTCCATGAAAATCAATTCCCCAAAATGTCATTTTCACCTTGTCACTTTCCCTCAATGGTAATTGATTAACCATCTTGTAAGTCCAAGTTATTAAACCTTTGATTGTCCAAGGACATCAAAAATATTCTCCAATAAGAGCATGGAATATTTGTCTAAATGAGTTTGTTTATTCACCAGATGACAATCCTCACACATGCAATTTTTTGTCCAATTTCCAAATATATATATTTTAGTTAACATCACTGTTGTTGAAACATATTCACCTTTAGATAATTCTACCAAACTAAGATCCAACAACTCTACTGTTCAAGCCTGAACCAAGGCCTTTTCCACCTCACTAAGCCTATAAGTTCACTTACAAATTGGATTATTAACTTCCAATATAATTCAGACCTCTTGTCCTTTCAATTGGCCTAGATCCTTCAAATTGAAAGCAAAACATCTAGTATAAATTTGTAATAGTTGCCATACTTATTTCACCTCACCTCCTATAACCATAGGACCAACCTTCGATTCCTATGTTTATGTGGTCACCTATACCTTGGGTTGAAGTAATGGATTATCTTTAGTCCTTGAAGTTGAGGGCATTACCTGTGATTGTTATGCAAAATATGGGAAGGTGCTAAAATGTCCTTGTGCCCCCACATCACCAAATCATTTCCCAACACCCAAAAATCCTTCCTTGTGTCCTGAAGAATCCCGTAATTGCCAAGGATCCCCCCCTTTGCACCAAAATAAATGTCTTAAATTTAGGTGCAACAATAGAAACATGAAGGTGGGTGGGTGGGGAATAATAGAAAAAATGATTATACTTAGCCAAACATAAACTAAATATCCATGTGAGGTGGTAGTTCAAGTCCATGACTTGCCCCAAAATTTGCCTACAAGTTCCCTCTAAAAGATTGAGCACAACAATGGTGCTGATGTGAAAACCATTTTTTTTTTCATTTTAGTCTTTTGGCATAGGTGGAAAATACATCCAAAGTCTAAATACACAAGTGGCAAAGATTGTAACTTTGTGTCCAAAAAAATTGGCTACAACCATTGTATTAAAATTGCCTTTGGGCGATGTTGTAAACAAATACATTACATAAACTAGTGCCAAGCACTTCTACTTGGTATATATATTTTAGCTAATAGATCTCTAGATCTATTGCACACTAGCTACAAAAATAATCTAGCCAAAAGCATGACTTGTAGAATGCAAAATACCACACATAAAAATTTGGACACATCCAAAACTTGTTGCAATCATGGAAATCATGACCATAAGAATTATTTGTAAAATCACTTATGTTGGCCTCGATTATAAGTTGTCATGATGTTTGCCTAACTCTCAAATATAGTTGCTTAAGGAAAGGTGTCCAATGTGAAAAAACATTGTGCATACATAGCAATGACCAGCTATAGATGCAAGTTTAAATAATTCTACACTTTTCTCTTTAAAAACGACATAAAAATGAAACATCTTTCATCCTTTATAGACCCAAGAACATGAATCATAATAATCTCTGATAATTTCAAATGCTTTGGGAAAGTATGAGACATGAATTGAAAAACATTGATCACCTTCCATAAACAAATTAGGGTATTAACAATCTGCCATTACACCTTGTCAGTTGCCATTGCCACCACTTTTTCCATGGCTTTAGTTGCATTTGACTTCATGGTAAACTTGAAAAGTCCTTGTTGTGCATCCAAGTCCCAACTTGAAATAACAAAAAACACCATTGGGATTGATTTACCATTTGTTGTAACTCCACATGGTTGTGGACTCCCATCAAATTCTTTCAACAACTCTAAATTCCAAGGAAAAATTATGTCCACATTTGCCTATAACCAATATTGGGGATAAATAACTCCCATGGCATTCAATACTGATTACTCATGAAATCAAACATCTAGCTTTTAAATTGGCCCTGCAATAGCTTTTGCTAGTTCCAACTTTAACCCAGATGCTAGTATTTAAAATATGGACTTAAATTTAAACATGTATCTAGATTCCCATCTCATGAATGTTCATTTAAATCATGATTTTGGACAAAATTACAAGTTAAAACTAATTGAATTTTTTAGGAAGGTTTAAGGTAAATAGAAACTTATGTTTACATTCTACTTTTACAAGTTGAAGTACATGGACAAAAATTGCTTATGTCACTAGGGGCACCATGAGAGTCTCTTAACATATCGCACCCCCATGTGCCCATTTTTTCCCCATGTAGCACAAAGGCAATGTGTTCTATTGAATCACTATTGTAATCGATGACCCACTTCATGTGGTTCTATTGATGGTCGCATACAAATAATCCACTAAATGATTAAAATTCATCATCAATAAGGGCGTTATTATCACAATACAATTTATACAATTGGCCATGGTAAACCTTTACTACTACAACAAAATTGTTGATGAAAACATCTTGCCTTTGACCAAACTTCAACAAGGCACCAATTGTTTCCATCAAAGGAAGTGTGTGCAACAACAAATCCAAAGAAAAGATGGGTGTTTGTGAGTAGGCCCAAATTGAGCTACAACAAAAGAACATTCCAACAAAATATTGCATTAAAATGAATGTAGATTACAAAAGTAGCATAGACATCTTTAGCCTAAATCAAACTCACAATTATGGTTTGAAATAATTCCATCTATAAATTAAATGTTAATTTTGATTAGAATCTACATCTTAAAAAGGATAACAAATCTATCTTTACAATTTAGAATCCACACATTCCCAACATAAATCAATTATGAGATTCCTTCTAATGAAGGACTTTTGATTATAGACATGGATGCACTAGTGTCCACTAATCCTTCAACTAAATGATTGTTTATTTCCACCAAAAGGTGTAGTGTCTTATTGTGATGGTTCTTATGAACACTATGTATTATGGTTGGTTTTTCCACTTCAATTAAGTTGATTGACTTTAGCCCTTCATCATGCTTCTTCTTTGCCAATTTAACAAGGCTCTCTAAAGATTTCAATTCTCTTGGTATAACCAAAACGGTCTCCATGGGAGATAATGAAATCTTCCTTTTTATGAAATGCATAGATATCTTGGACCTTGTTTTGGAGCTTCTACCTAGATTCACATATCCATACTCATAATCATTAGCCATTTTTCCATTAGCTATTTCTACAAGTATGTGTCTCCTAACTATTTTGGCTCTGGTGAAAACATCATGCTTTGCACCACACAATTTATTCAACTTCTCCAACGTGGCTTTTTCATCATCCACCAAAACTTTTAAATAGTTGTTGCTAGCAAATGGTGCCTCACCATCTTTTCCATGCTTCCAACATTTGTTTTAAATGTGCCCCATATGAGAACAATATCCCCTTCTCATTCCACAAAATTTTGTTTTATGTGGGTGACCACATTTAATACATTTTAGTTTTAGGTTTCCTATGAGCAAGCAAGTTGTGGCAATGTGATTATTGGATCTACAAATCTAACACACTATAGAACCTTCAACTATATGTGGATTCGTTCCAACACCAAATGAAAAACCTAAGTTGAAAAGAAATTGATGAATGATTCATTCAGAGCAATTACTAGTTTCTCTAGTGTAGTCATTATGCATATTTTCTTCCTATTCTTCCTTGAAAGGTTCAAAGGGTGTCACTCCCAACTCACCCAATATTCTTTCTACATCCTTGGTAGCTACCAACATTTCTTCCACATTAGTATAACTTTTAACCATACAAAACTTCCTAATTTTAGGACATAGATGTTTAGGAACCTATACCTCTATTCAACATCCTTTAACCTTTGCTTTCTTAAAGGAGGTCCCAACAAAATGGGTACTCTTTTCCTAAACCCCACTTGTCAAAATCACCCTACAACACAATCCCCATACACGACAATTGGTTTGCCAAAGCGGTCACTCCCAAAATCTTAAGGCACTTCATCATATCTCTAATCATTGACCCCTAGTTTTGCTTCTAAACTGCATCTCTCCAAAAGAGGTATATGGTGCAATGGAATTTGCATGACCTCCCCAAGAAGAATGCAATTTTCATAGCAAGGCATTCACCCCTTTCATCATAATCAACTTCCTAAAAACTTTCATGCCTCTCTACTAAAAAAACTCAGAAAATACTTAATTGCTTCCATCTGAAAAGTTCTTGGTACTTATCCTCCACACCAACTCTCTCCTTGATTGACATCCAACCAAAACCATTGCACAACAAAAGCACACCATGGAAAGCTCACCAAAGAAGAACCACAAGCATAGTGAGTGTTGTCAACAATAAAAACTCATTGCACTCATAACCCGCAAGAAAACAAACAAAGAGCAAAAACAAAAACCCATATCCCTCTTCCAATCACCATCAACGACGGAAAGCCTTGTTGTATTCTACTTTCAGCATATGATGATAAGTACTGCTTCATCCATATAAGTATATCATCCACTAGTTTTTCATCACAATAGATCAAAACTGGGTATTTTGAATTTTTTTTTATAGTAATCATGGTTATCAACTTTGATACCCGAATTGATACCCAGAAGGGTTTGGTGCAAATTCTAGTACTACCCTCCTGCCCCACTCTCGTAAAAACTAAAACCTTCTGCTGGTGCTTTACGCAGGGCACCAACACCAGCCTCCTCGGAGCGAGGCGTTCCCAAAATAAGCAGCCCTCGACTTCGCCGCGGGCAAATTTCCCAAAACAAAAGAGCATTGCCAGAGACAGTCAGAGTCCTTACCTCTGGTCCTTAGTGAAGACCGCAGCAGCAGCAGCAGCAGCAGCAGCAGTGGTGTGCTTCAGTCTCCTAGGCCTAACTACCAACGAGAGCAATGAATGCTGCCGCAACAGCACCCCGCAGCAGCAGAGCAGCGCCATCGCACTTGTTTCTTCTCTAGAGCAAATCACTGTTTTATGGTTTTTCTTTGTGTTTTTGCAATTTGTTTTTGATGGTGAGAGAGGATTGTTGTACCCATGAACGACTCGGGGTCTTAGAGAACTTGGGTTGGTGTGTTTTTGCAGTTCTTTTGTTTTTCTTTCTTGTATTGAGCTTCTTTTGGGTTTCTTCTTCTTCGTCTTTTTCTTCTCTCGGAGTGCTCAGTATTTGTTAGTAAGATCAGCATTACAGCTACTTTTTGAAGCTATTGGATAATGGGTAGCCTGTTGAGCTTCAGCCCTGCTCGCATGATCAACCAATGCATGAAAATCTACTTCAACTCCTGTGGGCTGTTTAGCCGCATAGTGGAGCTTGACAATGGCACCACTATGCACTGCTGGATGCCACAGACTGTAGCAGTCAGCGGCAGCAGCAGCCTCAAGCTTGCTCGTACCGACGACAAAAAACCGGCATTGGTTTTCCTCCATGCTTTTGGTGCGGATGCCTTTACATGGGTCCGTCAAATCTCCAGATTCTCAAAATGCTTTGACTTGTATATTCCTGACCTTCTCTTTTGTGGAGACTCCTACACCACCAACCCTTCCAGAACCGAATTCTTTCAGGTGACTGATTGCTGCCTCACAGTCTTCTTCTTCACTGCCTCTTGTTTCTCCTACAGCACTTGAAACATCACAGTGACCAAATTTTAATGAATCTTGAAGGTTTCAAAAATGCATCCATTGAGCATCGTCAGTTCTTCACCTAATTTTCTTTTCCCCCATTCCCATGCGTTGTGGAGAAAGTAAGACCTTGGTTACAGATGGATTGTACCATAAAAGAGCGGATGTAGTGGTTTAGGGTTTTAGGGTGGAAGTGGCAAGGGTTCAAACCATTCCAGTGGAACTTCTTAGGTCATGCTAATCCAGGACTAAAATGTGGTTGTGTCTGTGAGGAAATTTCTCCACTCTATGGGTTGCACCACCAATGTGCTTATCACAAATCACAAGACAACAGAAAGTCCTAGTGTATATGTGTGCAAGACTGAACCCCAAAGAGTGTTCAGTTATTGGGTTGTTCTCAGGCAGAATGTAAAGATTGGTTACAGTGTCAAACCTCATTGGTTGTCATAGGAAATATGGCAGTGTTTAGGTTTTATGTTTTACCTAAGCATTGATATGAAACTCTGTGGGTAGATGATGCCAGGCAGAGTGTGTGCTAGAGCTTCTTCAGCAGCTGAATGTATTCAAGTTTAGCGTGGTTGGGACGAGCTATGGTGGCTTTGTGGCATATAGACTTGCCCACCTGTACCCCCATGCTGTGCACAAACTTGTCCTGTCAAGCTCTGGAGTGAACATGACACCTGACACTGATCAGGCACTTGTTGACAAGTTCGGTACTGAAAATGTGGCAGAGGTACTGATGCCCAGTACTGTAGAAGGTTTAAGGCGAGCATGGAGATTGGCAATTCATTCACAGCCACTCTTTCCTGTCCCCTCCTTCATTTGTGAAGATGTTCTCGAAGTAAGTCTCTTGCTGTAAATCCCTAATTCTGAATGACACCAGTGTCCCTTTTCACATTTATTTTTGAATTCCTCTGTCAGGCTGCACTCAGAAATCTCTGTCAAGTTTTGAGGCTGACATGGAGGGTGCATCTGGGCAAATTTCAGACGGTCTTCAACAAAAACAGGAAGGAGAAGTTGGAGCTTCTTGATGGATTACAGCTCCGGAAGCCTGATGCACCACCCTTACCCAAGGTTACCCAGGTTGGTGACGTTATATTATAGGGTGTAAACCCTTATTTATGATGCTTGTAACTGACACCTTATATCATTATCTTTCGGTATGTGCATTTGAATTATGTTATAACCAGCACGTGTTTGCAATGCAGTTAGTTCAGATCCACTTTTTCTTGTGAAGCTTTGTAATGGGGTCTTGGAAAATCATTTGCTGTTTTAGAATGATTCCTGTTACTGCCAGTCTTGTGACTGAAGCTCGACATGTTGATTTTGCTTGATATTAACCTTCAGCCATTGCTGGGGACTGATGAAGTTAGTCAGGATGTTCAGCTAGATGGTTAATGCCATACAGATGGCTGTGGGAGGTCCTTAACACATGTATGACCTTTGTTGTCATTCAAACTGCTCCTCAATTTTGTTTTGTGATCCTTTTTGCCTCTTTTCTTTGGGGCTGGGGGGATTCCCTTTATATTCATGCTTGCTGATTGGTTGTGACTGTGTTGTCAGTTCTGGAATATCCATAACCTGATTACCCGGTCATCTCTCATTTCTTTTCAGGTTGATTTAAATCATTCGTATTGAGAAATCCTCAGTACTATTGTCGATATTTGCTTTCTAGAATGATTTTGTGTGGCGCAAATGTTGTACAGAGAGAAAATGATGATAAATGGAATGATTTTTGCAGGACACACTTATTATATGGGGTGAAAGTGATGGTATTTTCAATGTCAGTTTAGCATATGACCTCAAAGAGTAAGATCCTTCTCTCTTCTTTATGTCAGCCGTCTGCATGCTTGAGACTTGTCTGCACACTGGGCTAATAAAATACCACTATATGAACTTTGCATGCACAAATTAGGCTTCTTCACTGACAGGAATATCTGAATTATAGACAAACTGACCTGTAATTGAAATGCAATCAAGATACTTGCCTTGAATTTGGTTGCCTATTGTCTTCTTACAGGTATATAGGTGATAATGCAGAGGTGGTTGTACTGAAGCATGCAGGCCATGCACCTCAACTTGAAAAAGCCAAAGAGTATAACAGGGTTCTCATGACTTTTTTGAGGCAAGTATCACTCTCACCAAAATTGTCTTTGTAGTTACCAACATGTGGTTGATTGATTTACTGGATCAAGTATTACAAACTCAGTGTTATTTTCTTCAATCTGCAATGTTGCAGACACAAAGAGCCTTATGGTGGGTGGTAATCTTTAAAATTCTACTTGTGCCAATTAGCTTAGTAACCATATTATTCAGGATTTGACACATTGTTGTGACGAAAGTAGGACATTCTCTTGCATAGCTGTTTTATGTTTCAGATACTGAATGGGTGCAGCAATTGCTAGTAATTGAACTAGGAAGGCTGGCTCATCTTGCAAAACATGCACTTCACCATAAAGATCTGGAATTGCTTAACATTTGGTGTAGGCTACATGTGGACCTGCCAAGAGCAACCATCATTGATGAATTGTTTTCTTTTAGTGATACAAGTGAGGAATCCTGAGCTTGGAAGCTTTCTGATTACTCCATATTTGCAACTTAAATGCCACCAATTCAGCCAATCTTTATGGCAACCAATCAGAAGCAGTTTTGTCCTTTTTTGATGGCCCTTTTACAATCATTGTATCTGGTGCAAATTTAGATGGCCAAACTTAGTTTTAATCAATATGGAGGTGGGTACTTCAATCCAGTTCTCCACTATTTGAAGCCCTGTTTTCTACACTAATTGAGGTACTATACCTCATCCAAGGTTACATTGTAGAGGCCATTTTATTGTTGTGGATGGAGTTGCTCTAATCACTTGTGGCAAAGGTTGTTATTCTTTTATTACAGCTTTGAATTCAATATAAGAATATTAAGTAGAATGTTGTACTTAATGCCAAGATAAATTATGAAGGCATTTTTCAAGTGATGTTCCTGTTTCCAGCAGAAAATGATCCCTAGGTTTTAATTAGAACTTTTGTAGCCTGTGTTGTTGGCCCAAGTGTGAACACATTTAAATTTTTTTTCACGTTTTCAGAATTGAATATTTCTAAATTTGGCAATGTGAACTCAATGAGGGCTCAACTGATTTTTCCTTCCAAACCCAATTTTTGCAATTTGTTTGAATTTCCAGCAACAAAATCCACTCAAAAATCAATATCTTCCACACCTTAGCTCTGAAAATTGTGAAATAAACTCTATTAAATCTACCTCACCAATTGCTTTCCAACAACACCAAGAATGCCCTCAAATTCCAATACAGTTTTCAGTCCTTATTTTATATAGTTTTCATTGAGAAAATGGTTCAACAATCAATAGTTTCCACACCATAGCTCCAAATAGTCTCAAACCAAGTTAGTGCACCCCTTCTCATCAAGAGATTTCCAAAAATATCAAGAGTGTGACATGAAGTGCCATGGTTTGGGAGATTTCAGCATGACAAAAAAACAAAACAAACTACTTTCCTTCAATGAAAGATGTTGTGCTTAATGGCAAGTTAAACTATGAAAGCACTTTTCAACTAATATGTTCATTTCCAGCATAAAATGATAGCTCGGTTCTAATTAGAATTTTGTACTTAATGCCAAGTTAAACTATGAAAACACTTTTCAACTATTGTTTATTTCTAATATAAAATGGTTGTTAGGATTTGATTAGAATGTTGTATTTAATGCCAAGTTAAATTATGAAACCATTTTTCAACTAGTTTCATTTCTAACATAAAATGATCATTAGGTATTGATGGTAGTAAGTGCTTGTCAAGTACTTATATTTGTACTTTTTGGAAATCAGTGGACATCTTGCCCCAATTGATCAAAAGTATGTACATGCGAGTAAAATGAGTGAAATTGTTAATAAAATATTTTTTATGTAGTAATAAATATTGTAAGCAACAATGATAATTTTTGTTTTATTTTGTAATGTATTAAAATTATAATGTATTGATGCATCATGTTATGTGATCATTGTAAAAATCTCTCTTTGTATTTTGAGGGATTTCCCCCCAGCAGAAGATCCATAGGGAGTTATGTAGTGGGGGAGATCCCCTTATATTTTTATGTTCCCATGTTCCCATGAAAAGATTTTCTGATGGGGCGGATTAAGGAAATTCAAAAACACAAGGAGAAAAGGGACAAATTAGGAAAATTCAAGAAAACAAGAAAGAAAGAATGGAGGGGGAAAAAAAAAGATTTTTATATACATGAAGGTTCCCATACTCATGTGTTCTCCATCAATCGAGAATGCCCTTGGGATAACGCCCTTATGCAACCCTCCCTCAAGAAAATGCATTCATATGGGAACCTCTCCTACAACATAATTTTCATGGTACATATGTATTTTGTAGGCAAGGGTGGAAAATTTTTCAAAATTATATGGACATAAAGTTGTCACATTTTCAAGTTTATGGTTATTGTAGGGTAGTTGTTAATGTATTAAAAAATACACAATTCACTATAGTCAAATCGGGCACAAGATTATAAACTTACTGATTTCTTCATGACAGGTTCATTGGATCCTTCTTAATTTTGTGTCAGCTTTTGCATTTGTCACCCCTAGCTTGGGAAGATTTGCACCTCCAAAGAGAGAGGTACTTCTTCTTGATGTCTATCAAAAGATATACTTGTGTGATGTATTATCAATACATTATAATTCATGTAGGGTGGCCATTCAGTAGACACCTAAAGTTCTTCCTTTTCCCCTCCATGTTCTATTGGCAGATTGTAGCCATTGCAAATGTTGTGCATTGGATGAGTGTTGTGCATAATCAAAAAAGATGGTTGTTGCCCTTAAATTGATATAGAATGGTCATTCATTCCACCTCAACACCTCATAAAGCAGGTATGACCATCCTTTGCTTGTTTGCAAAGCCAAATCATCACAGAATTTGGCACTACATTTTGGGTATCTTTCTAGTTGTTGTTACAAGTTTTGTTCCAATTGATAGTTATGGTTTGTTAGACTTTTGAGTTTGGAGTGTTTGCTTCTTTTTCATTGATCAAGGTTCGAGTTACTCATGCATGCAGTAGAAATAGTTTCAGTGCAGTTGTATCCTACCCATGAATTCCATTCATTACTTCAAAAAATGAATAATGAACAATGTTTTATATTTGATGATGTGATGTATAGAAAAAAATAAAATCGAAATGAACCAATTCATTTATCCATTACTAGAGGTGTTGGTATAAGTAAAAATTTCACACTAAAGTTTTAAATTCAAGCTTTGAGACGTTTTTATAATAGACATCCTCAATCAGACCCTTTAAAAAAGAAAGTTTTATTCATGGCATATATTGGAAAAACAACATTTAACATTGATGGAATTACAATTCATTCAAGTCTTTTTATACCACTTAATTGTAAAGATTTACCATCATTAAGTTCAAAATGATTAGATAATTTAGTTAAGAAATATGACCAATTTACAATTAATAATATTAGATGAAATTTCATTAATAGGGAAAAGAATATTGAAATTTATTGATCTTTGATTAAGATCAATCAAATATATTCACACCAAATTTTTTGGAAATTTTGATGTAATTATCATGGGGATTTTTACTAAGAACTTTCAACTAGTTTGTGATGTAGGAGTTTTCAAAACTAATGCAAACAACATTGATAGTTTAGCTCCAAATTTTTGGATGGAAAAAATTAAATGTTATGAATTGAAGCAAGTCAATGCGTCAAAGTGATGAACAATCCATTAACACTTTAAATCAATTTCAAATTGCTACACAATTGTAATAAGATACGGATACCATAAATAATCAATGTTTTCGTACATTGCCAAATGATCCGAAATTTCCATATTTATTTTACACAAATGAAGTAAAGCAAAAACATAATGCATTGGCTTTCCTTCAAAGTGAAGGGGATGTATTCATATTGCAAGCACAAGATAGACATCATGATACATGTCCTCAATCATTTCAATTACAAAATGATGCAAACTTCACAATAGGACTGCATTTAAAGGTTCAAGTAATGAAAAATATGTTGGTTGAAATTTGTGTTGGAAATTATGAAACACACGATGATCTTGTAAATGGTGCAAATGGAATATTTCAAGGATCAACTAAAGTATTCAATTCACAAGAAGTCATATGGATATTGTTTAATAATCCCAAATGTGGTCAACTCACAAGAATAAAGAATGCACATTTGTATGAACATGAAATATATCCTACGTGGACACCAATAGAACCCATATCCAAAGATATTCAAATTGGTTCAAATTCTTCTCACATTATAACAAGAATATAATTTCGGATTCAATTGGTTGCATCATGTACTCTACATTGAACACAAGGATTAACACTTGACTATTTAGCATTTGATCCTACTAATGTTTATAAACATGGTTTGACATATACAACACTTTTTCATGTTAAGAAAAAGGAATTTTTTTCCCTTTTACAAGCTTTGTAGATGAAATTTTTCAAATTGATCCAAGTATTGCCATGGAGATACGCTAATTGCAAACCACTGCACGATGGGATGTACTTGTTCCCAAACCACATACATTTCATAATTCACTTGTACTAATTTATTCTCTCAATACTAGATCATTGCCTTTACATAAAAATGATGTTTTTTTGGATTACAATTTCAAAACAACTCACATATTGTGCCTCAATGAAACACATTAACGTCTAATAATACATCTTGAACATTGATACAAGAACACATTCAATGATTGTAAATGGTCAAAACGGTACAATGATTATATATGACAATTTCACAACCTTATCACCACACGAAACTTTTACATCTTTAAAAGCTGAGTATATTGCAACAACATTCAATGCAAATACAAAAAAGGCTATTCATATAATAGCAATATATAGACCTTCAACGTTATCCTTGTCAATGTTTATAATTCACCTTCAAATGTTTTTGGATCTAATGCCAATTTCTTGTTTCACAATAATTATTGGCGATTTCAATGTTGACATGCTTGATCAAAACTCAACACAACCAAATGAACTCTAAAGTTTTATGGACCAATATTCAATGGAACTTCAATTTAAAAAAATTACAACAATTTATGGATCTCATATTGATCACATATGGACAAATGCACTGACTCAACAATGCATGTTTGGAGTTGTTGAAGCTTATTGGATTGACCATAAACCAATATATTTTGCATTCAAATTTCTAGACTATGTCCTACAATACCATCACATAGGTAGAAAACAATTTTTCTCTAAAAGATATTGACAATAATAATAAGGCAAAAATAATGATGACAGGATAAAAACCAACATATCTCACTTAATAGAACGCTTGCAATAATATTCTTCAATGTTAGGGCAGAGACATTACATGGTTAGCAACTTGTTTCCTTCTGAAATTGCCATATTTAAATGATAGGTTCTAGAATGTTGCCAAAATATAGTAGGGTTTTGTGAATTTTCTACTTTCCTCTCCAACTTGTAGCCAAATTTTGCTAATTCCTTGTGGGTTATCTTGTGGCTACATCACAATTGTGGCTACATCACAAAATTTGAAAAATAAAATAAATCCTCAATATCTTTGGTATTAGGTGAATGAGTACAAACTATTGTTCAGATATTGGTATTCTAGACTTCACCCCCTGATGTCAACATTTTATTTGGCTGAACCCTAAACCCAAAACTCTATTGCACAAGACCTGCCAGATGTGGTTCACAAAATGCAGAGGATAGATGAGATCATCTCTGCTTTCAACTTGTTATAATATTCATGCAACAACTGATCCAAACAAACTTCAGCATGCTGATCACTAGCCAATGCAATCTTGTTGCATTTAGATAGATATCTAAATATATATCGTACAACATTCCTCAGCACATAAATCACCATTCTATTAAAATACAACTTTCATTTCTCAAATGAGCTGCATAGCTTGTACAGTAATTGATGCAAAGAGATATCAGATTTGGAAGAAGCTGGAGGAGGCTCTAAGATTGATGAGGCTTTCAAGCTTGCGGGATGATGTTTCAGATACATATTGACATATGGAAATATAGGAAGTTATTTAGTTTGATTTTGGTCTAATCTATGTATCTATATTGGTAACCATTGAATAGAAGTATTGTACCAAATCCAATTGTTAGAACAAAGTAAGGCTCTTCCAGGCCTCAGAACCTATGGGAGAGGAGAAAAGCAAATGCAGCTAGTCCAGAAGCTGGATCTATGCGATCTGCTGTGTTGATTCTTTGGACTAGAGGATTTTGGTGCCACATTTCCCCTAATTCTCAACATCAATTGCTTCATGCAAGGATTAGTGCCTGATGATGTCGACCAGTTGACTGAGTTTGTGTCAGAATCCTTGCCTTTTATTTCTTCAGCAAGTAGGCTCTGCAATGGGGTACGAGGTTTGCTTGCCTTTTTTGCCTTCCGCTTCCTCCCACTCTGGCTTTTGCCTTTCTCAATCCATGTATCGGCAGAGGTGGGGACTACAGTTGCATCTGATGCTCCTTTTCTTACTGACAAAGAGGCTGATGATGGAAGCAGAACATCACCCGAGCCTGCAGAAGCAGGTCGGGGGGCAAGGAAGGCAGCTGCTGTTGAATTCTCTTGATCATGACCAGGAGTTCCTCTTCCTCCACTGGAATATGCTTCTGCTTGCTCCTCCCACAATCTATCCTGATGGGAGCTCGAAAATGAAGGGTTGCCAAGGATGTAGATTGATGGACCCAGACGATACTCCTCAATACTCTGTTGTGGAGACACTAGAAGCATCTCTCTCATACTTTGTGGCTTATCATTGGTATTAAGCATCACCTTTCCCTCATGTGTTGGTTTTGCCATCAAGGGAGCTAGTTTGCTCACAGGATTGCTGCTCATTGCTTGCACCATTCCAAACCTTGGGTTCATGAAGTCAGTTTTATTTTGCTGCTGGCATTCTGCACATGAATCCATGCAGGAAGGCTTAATACATTGCAAACACAGCAAGACAACATACCATTCACAAACCTGCCTTCTGGAAACACTCACAGATCACATTGCACCTTGACTGTTTTGCTACTGTTGTGCAGATCAGACTGTGAGCATTGTGTCAGCTTGCAGATATCTGATCTCTACCAAGTGTGGGTCCCAATATACCTGTGTTCATCAGCTTGGTCCCCTTTTGCAGTTGTACCCCACTGGCTGTGGAAATTGTGGGACCAAAACAACCTGTCACATGATCTGCATTCATCTTGTGACACCCAGATTCTGCTTCTGGTCTCTCACTGGCCAAGCCAGACTCTGCTGCAACAGCAGCTCTTGGAAAAGCAGAGCTCTCCACCAATGCTGTGATTTGGTTTGTCTCGACCTTTTCAGATTTCAGTGCCATTACAATAGTACCTGCATCTTGCAAATACCCAAAGCTGGCCACTGTCAGTTTCCCCAGTCTACAAAATCAATCCCTCAAAACTAGCAAGACTTCAAGTACCCACCTGCAGAAATCTTGGCATGTCAAGCCTATGTGTAAGTGTAGGAATCTCAAGTCCTCATTGATAGATACTATTGAATGCTAAACTGAATTATGGAATTGATTTCTGCAACCTGCTCTTGAAGGAATAGGAGGAGGAGAAATTGTAAATTATTAACTGGCATCTTTGCTGTTCACTTCTTGCATAAACACATCTTGTACAATATACTTCATGAATTGCTCTTCTGGTCCAGAAGTTGATGTTCTCTCACAATTCCCCTTGCTACTCAGGTGAGGTTCAAGATAGGGGTGGTGACCTGCTGCTGCTGCATTCTCTGTTGGAGAGCTGAATCGATTATAGTTGATAACAGGGATGTTGTTGTTATGGTTGTCATCTATCAACTTTTTCTTTGGAAGGCCATGGCGTCTCACACTTCCTGTTAAAATCACATCGAGAAATTGCTTGGGTAGTATCCTGTCATGATGGACATTGTGACATGCATTCAAATCAACCTTGCTGAACCTTGAACTACAGACTTGAGGGTGCTCCAATGGTAAATGATTTTCAGCAGCACTCACTGTTGCCAAGTTTGCCTGTACAAGCAAAACAAAGAAGCTGGTGTCAACTTGGGAGCAAAACAGAGAAGGTGTCAAGGGTTCAAAATAAAGAAGGTGCACATATTTGCATCCTTGCAAACTAGAACTGATTTGAATGGGCAAGAATTGATGGTGTTTTGATGCTCCAGCTCTAGACAACATGAAGTACTTACATCTTGCTCAGAATCACTGTAAGCACTGGCCAACCCCACACCTGGCTCTCGAATAGCAAGTCTGGCAGTGTGTCTTCCTGTTGATTTGGAACGAAATACATTCATCCTGCCATTAGTGGAAGCAGCAGCAGCAGAACCACCACGAGGTTGCTGAAGAAGCTCCTGTGAGCTTGCACACCTCAATGCTGTTTCTTTGTCTGCATGATGATAACCAAGGTTTGATAGAAATGCAGCTTCGGTGAGTTGTTCCTCAGTGACTTTCCCAGCTGCAGCAGCAGTGACCAACCCCACTGGAACAACGAGTTCAACATGCTGAGAAGTGCTGAAGCTTTTCTCATCTTTTGCAGCTGCAGGTTCACTGCTCAAACCCAGCTCCTGATGATCATCAGCAGCATCTGGCAGCTTTGAAGAGACTGCAGAAGCTGAAGTCCACCCACAAGAAGAAGAACAAGAGGAAGAAGAACAAGAGCTCTCGTCTGTGCTCATCATGCTGATCTTAGACATAACCATTACAGACTTTCTGCCAGACTCAGACCCCAGATTTGGTAGCCCTGACTGTGACAAGTCCAGCAAATCTTGAGCAGTAGCTGCTGCTGCTGAGGGTAGGAGAAGAAGAACCTTGCCAGCATCTTTATTTTCTTGTCGCTCGATACAAAAACTTTCTGGACAGTGCTCCTGTTGTAACTTGAATGAAGCTGTTATACAATCGTGAAGAATGTTCTGGCTTCCATTCGCTTGTGATCCATCTTCTTCCAGATACAGATCTTCCGAAACTCTTGATGTCTCAGAGGTTCGTAGCGATGGACTCGTAGGATGAAAGCACACACGAGAGCCTCCAGGAGTGCCCCTGCAGCTCTCATTCACTACCTGATTTGCGGCACCAAGTTCATTTGCTGCAGCTCCAGACTGTAGATCTGGAGTGCCCAATGCTTCCGAAGCAAAGGTCACGTCGTGTTCGAACTTCTCAAGAGCGTTGCTTGACTCTTGGTGCTCAGCAAGAGACTCACCGCTTGGTGACTGCTCCGGCGATGTGTGCAGCTCTACGGAAGCAGCAATTTCGTTTGCATTTGATTCCTGGTCTGCAACAAGAATACGAGGACTCAGTTCCGACTCCATCTTCGCCATCTCAGATGCTTCTTCAACATGGCTCACATTTGAAGAAGGATCTTCTTCCATTGTCGCTTTAAATGGCTCCTTGTTAGGCTTCTCCACATCGTCTTGTCCAAAGAGAGTTTGTGCCTGCTGCATGATTCCTTGCTGCCCAACAATTGAATCGGGCCAGTCATCATCACGTTCCGGCTTCAAGGAGGAGGTGAAGCTCGGAGGATCCATCACCTGAGAAGCAAATCTTCGGTGGAGCATAGCAGCAGCCCGACGTCGCTCATTAACGAGGCGGTCATCGTCACGTTCAGGCTGCAAGGAGGAGGTGAAGCTTGGATGCTCCATCGCTTGAGAAGCACATCTTCGGTGAAGCATTGCAGCAGCCCCTCGTCGCTCTTTGACGAGGCGGTGGTCATCATCACGTTCCGCCTTCAAGGAGGAGGTGGAGCTCGGATCCTCCATCGCCTGAGAAGCACACCTCCGGTGGAAGATAGGAGCAGCCCGAGTCCGTTGCTCCTCGACGTTGCACTCATCATCATGTTCCTGCAAGGAGGAGGTCCTTGGGTCCATCTCCAGCTGCGAAGAAGAAGCACATCTTTCGTCTACACTCGCAGCAGCAGCAGCAGCATTCGGGTTCTCACTTGCACATCGCTTTTCCAGAACTGTATAACTCTCCTCGATGATCTCCTCCTCTTCCTGTTTCTTCACTTGTTGCTGCGGCGGCTCCTCACAAACAACAACGTCTTCTTCTGTGTCATCCTCACTCTCGCGGCCGCTGGGGAGATTGTATCGAGGGCTTCTTCCATGTGTGACGAGCTCTAGAGGAGGACAATCCAGGGGCAAGTAGATATCTGGTAACGGAATCGTCCTGTTTTCAATTCTGGTTGTTGCTCGTTCCGACAAGCAGCGCTCCAGTTTCGCGGACTGATGATAGACTGAACCTGCAGCTGATCCCGATTTCCCCATTCCGGAGGTCTGCTTCTCTTTCGCTGCTGCTGGTGGCACTGCTGCTGATGCCTTTGGACATACTCTTGTAGATTGCACACTACTGACGCATCCGTTCTCATGGAGACCTGGAGCTGCGACAAAAAAAGAGATAAGACTTCAGCGTGTAAGGACTCGCCAGGATAAGTGCTACGTCGGGAAGGAAGAAGATATGAAGAAAAGCTTGCAGCGCGTACAGACTATGACTCTCTGGACAGCATTTCTTGATCAGAAGAAGCAGGAGTGACAATTTGAAGAACGCTGCAGAAAAGGACAATAACGAGCACAACACACCTTTGGACGTGAAGAAAAGGACTGGTTTATTTTCTTCAGAGCCCTGTGAAGAAGCTCCTGCTGCGAAGTCAAGGCCGTTCACAAAATCTTCTCCACCGCCTAACGTCGATCTTGCTCTCCTCCTGGCTGTCTTCTTGACATTGCAGGAGGAGGAGGAGGAGGTCGTCATAGGTAGCTCACCAGAATGCCGTTTTCGTTGTACAAGGGGACTGACAGAAGCGATTCCTGAAGCATTAGTGCTTTCATTAGAGGATGGGAGGGGACTTCTCTGCTGCTGAGAAAAATTCTCCAGGGAGAGTGTCGCCAAAGACGGGGACAATCGATGCTTGGACTTGGAGATCGAGATGGTCGTCATTGTGAGCAGAGATCGTTGTCGAATTTGAAGCGCTCTCCCCGTTCAATCGATCGAGAGGCTTGAAGGTATTCTTTGCTCAACCGAGAACCGCGCGAGCGAGAGCTGCAGGCTCCAAGGATTCCCATGCATGTATCAGCATTTCTGGTCCACCGCTAGAAGGGTGATACACATGTATAATATTGACGAATGTTTGCTACAAAGAAAGACATGCAGGCAGGCAGATCTCGTTAGAAAGCTTCACAGGTAGACGAGCAAAAGGTTGCAGATAACGTACTGGCGAGCGCTGATGAGAGGAAAACTAGCAGGAGCCTCTCAGGGAAGAAGTGTGCGCTTCTTCACGACGATCATGCAGATCATGTTCATTCTCCTTTTGAGCCCAAAAACAAAACGGAATGGCAGACGTTCAGATCAATCTCCAAGCAAGTATTCTTCAGTCTATCGAGAAGCAAAGTAGTTTCGATGCAGAACCTTGGGCAGTACTCCTTGTGCAGAACTTCCGAAAACAACATGCAAGCATGCATGCAAGCAAGCAAGCAAGCAAAAAAGAAAGAAAGAAAGCAGCGAAGTGAGTCCAGGGGGGTGCTCTTGAGGAACTAGTTACAAAAGCAAATGAGGCTGCTGAAGTAGTTTGAAATGCGCGCGCTACAACAATTGAGGGAGCTTTCTGCCCTTCAGGCACGCACACAAGCAAGGAGGGCCCAGGGTCACTGTAGATTGCAGGAGGGACTAGGATTTGAAAAAGCTCTTGAATGTCTGTCTGTGTGTGTGAGACAAAAGCAACTGGGGCCGCTGCTGCTGCGGCTGATGATCGGGATCCTTGTTTGAAAGTTGTAACAGAATCTGAAAGTGAACAAGAAGAAGAAGAACAGGAAGAAGAAGACGGAGATGATGTCCAGTGTTTTGTTTTGTTTTTTTTTTTTTTGGGGGGGCAATTTTGTGGAATAGCCAAAATGGCGATGATCCACTGGAAGATTTATTCAAATATGACTACAAGCTAAATATGAAAGTGTAAATTTGAAAACACCCTTTTATATTTTTGGCTACCTACTTGAACCATATATATAAATAAATCTGTCGGTTTTCTTAAATTTTGATCGAAATATGGCTATTGAAAATCTCAAAAAGCACATGATTTTAGCACACTTCTAGTTTATAATATAGCATTTTGGCTTTTATATACAGCCAACCCAAAAAGCTATAATAAAAAATTGAAAGGCTAAAACAAGTGCATTTGGAGATTTTCAATAGCCATAATTCGACCCAAAATTTCAGAAAAAACAGCCAGATTTATTTAGATATATAGCTCAAAGTAGGTAGCCAAAAATATAGAAGGATGTTTTCAAAATTATACTTTCATATTTAGCTAAATCTTGACACTTTGGCTCCATCACAAAATTGACCCAATATACATAAATAAATAATAAAATTACTTCTATAAAATAATAAAATAATAAAAATAAATACATATAATATATAAAAATAATGAAATAATTAATTTATATAAATTAAAAAAACCCCACTGCGAGTTGTAACTTGTCACTAATGCACTGACAGACACTAAGTAATAGCAAAAGACAAACAACAAAATACAAGGCCATCATCATCAATAACAACAACAAGTATTGCAAATCCAACTTGCAAAACGCAACAGCTCGAACTGACTGGCAGTGAGTTCTTTTACTGGTGAAGTTTCGCCAAAAAGCACTCATATTTATTTTAGCTCCTTCTCTTTTTTGTTAAAGGAAATCCTAAGAAAAAAAAAAAAAAACTAAATTTAAATTTGCCTAAATTTCGAAACCCTGGGATTTTATGGAGGGGCCAGAAAGCTGCTGAAAGTTCCAGGAAGGTAACCAGAAATATATTTAAAGGATTCATTAAAAGATTTTGTACTCTTTACTGGTTTGTAGCCAGATATGGCTAAATGTTTTTTTCCTCTGGATGATCGCCATGTTTTTTGCTGCATCTTTTTATGGATGACAACTAACCAGGTTGGGTTCCTCACAAAACCCCCCCCCCCCAAAAAAAACACTGGACTGTGACTGGGGTTTAGACCCATATATGCTCTTCAATTTCCCAGCTCTGCAAAAAGTTGTACTGGGCTAACCTACAACAATTCTTTCAAACTTAACAGCTCAACAACAAAATTTAACAATAAAGTTATGCTTCAAAGTTAAAATAACCTCACCTTTGGCCCAGGGTTTTTTCTTTCAATTTTTTGGTTTTAAGATTTTGGGGATTTAACAAAAATAAATAAAAATTCTTTCAAACTCACATTACAAAAAATTCCCTTAAGCTAATATACTCTATAATGAATCTAAATACAATATCCTTGCCTTGGTAGGCAAGGCCAACAACAAAGGGGGGGAGAGAAATTGCTTTTTTGCTCCCAAAACTGGTTCTTAAAAAGGAGTTTGACCCCCATTTTATTTTCCTGGGTTTTCAAAAAATGGATGCTCATTTTAACTTATTGGGGTGCTCATTTGCTTTACCCCATCACTTTGTGAAAAACCTCCAACTGAGCATATGAATTAGAGAAAGTCAAGCACAAACTGACGTCCAAGCTGGTGCCGTGCCTAACAACAGGGTATACTTTACAAAATAACCTTATGAATACCAACAAAAAACAATTTAAGTGACAATTAATTCAATGCCATGGGAAAGTCCAAAAACACTTAACACTCCAAAATTTAATCACCTGACACACAAACTTGTCTATAACCCAAGTGTAAAAAGCATCACTATTTTCAGATTCCCTGCTTTTTTTTTTTTTGCAGTAGCAATTTATTTTCTGTGTGTCATCAAAGTCAGAAGCCCAACTGAAATGGAGTGTGTGAGTTATGAATTCGTTTTTCGTTAGCAAAATTCAAGCAAGGGCAGCAAATTCTGCATCCCATTGCAAGAGAGTCTATCAATTTGAGCTCGGCACTTCTCCTCCACACTACCAGCGATGATCAACTCTTTTTTTTCCCCCCCCTTATGTTTTCATACAGTTTTCAATAATTCTTCAATATTTTTATCAATGGAAAATTTAATTTAAATTAATATACAATTCATGGACCTGAAAAAACACGTGTTAATTTTTTTTTTCATCATATCCATTTTGGTGGATATGGAAAAAGAGGGAGGTAGTTGTAAAATAGAGAGAGATATTACAAAAGGTGGGAGATAATTATTAAGAAAGTTAACAAGAAAAGAAAGTAGTTATTAAAAAAAATAAAATGAAATAGTTAGCCTTGAAAATGAGGTAATTATTTTTGGAATTGTCTTTGGAGTGGTTCCATGGATGACCATACCAAGGATTCCAAAAAAAATCCCCCATATACCATTTTCAATCACTCATCACTAGAATTTAAACTATTGGCAAAGAAAACAACACTAGCAGATTTTTGGAATCTTCTCTGATGAGTTGTATGTTACAATTTTATGCATATTTTGTGAGAGCCAGGTGGAATTGCATTCAAGAATGTTATTAGGTTTAGGGTTTAAGGTTTAGGGTTTTTTCATAAAATAAAGCCCCCCTTTACACTAGAGCCTCAAAGCACATGACCATCCAAATTGAAAATCTCTCATTGGAGGAAAAGACATGTAAACAAGGTACAAGAAGAGTTTCGCTTTTACGCAAAGGTTGGTTGAAGACCTAAGAAGGTACCAAGGAAATGTGAATGGATGAAACATTGACATTAAATATATTTTGAATAATTTTTTCATGGTCTAACTAATTTCATGGTGGGCCTAAATCCTATTAGACCATGAGCCCAAAATGGCATGATTGGTGGAAATTGTTACTTGTTTTTGGTTTCGTTATAATATACACGGATGGTTCATGCCCTTGCCAATAGCGTAGACCGAAAATGCCAAAGAACACAAGTAGGCAAAAAGAATTTTTGTAACCAATGAGATGAGGTAACATGTACCCAAGATGCTCAATTTTTATTTTTTTTGTGGGGAAAGAGGAGAGTGTTGGGATTTTTGTTGTTCCCATCAAGTTCCATATGGGTTCTAAAGAGGTTCTCCAAGATGTTTCCAATAGTAGCTCCTTCCTTCATCCCATATTTTAAACCCTAGGTTCTACTCTTCAAAACTTATATGTCCAGGCCAAAGGAGGAGATTACAACATATCTATTTTGGAGAATGTTCAAAGATTGATTTTTAAAAGACTTTTTTTGTGTGATGAGCCAATCAAAGATGTCTATTACAAATTATTGTTTTATTTGAACCAAGGGGGTTCCCAAAACTAATTAATATGCATCACAATATACTACTATTAGGTATTATGTTAAGGTACCTCGGCAAAGCTTTTATTGTTTTACATTACACTTCACAACAACGAGGGATTGGACATAAAAGATTTATGAATTTCCATGGGACAACATTGGGATGTGTTGGCTTTACAATCATTTCTTTCTGGGCAGGGCAGGGCTGCCAAATGAGCACCTCCGGGCAGGGTTTTTATTTTTTAAATTTTAAAAATAAATTTTGTGATGTAGCTGAAGTTGGTTAGCGATCATCCATAGGATGATTTAGCCAGATTTGGCTACAGACTAGATATAAAAGTAGAAAAAAAAGGAAAAACAGAATCCTTCTATATTCTTGGGCTACCTAATGGAACTTATCATAAAAAATCTGGCAATCTGGCAATTCTTTCTTTTTTAAAAAAATCTGGTGAATATTGGGGGTTTTTTTTTTTCCACGGAAAATCCTTTGTATAGGTCGAAATCATATTTTTCAGGTCGAAATTTGGTCGGCCCCTGAAAAAAAACACTGCCCTTGGTAGCAGGTGAGAGCTTACAAATTGTTTGTCTACCATTTATGAACGGGCAATTTGGAAAACAATTGAATATCATAGGGGTAATTTTCAACCTTAATTTTTCTGGTTGTTTATTTCCCTTTCTTTAGAATTTGAATCTGGTTTTTGGGCAAAGGACTTTGTGATGGGTTTTTTCTCTTTTTTTTTCTCCCTTTTTTTCCCCCAAAAATTTGTGAGATGATGCCAGAACCTAAAAACTAGTGATTTTTTCCTTAAACATCTCAAAAAATGATGATTTTGGGTGATTTTTTTCCCCCAAAAAATCCTTTATATGAGTCTTTTAGCACCTTTTTTTCTCGTCAAGTGACAAAAAATTTCCAAAACAAAAAAACTCTTGAAATGAAGTGATGATCATGCATAAGACAATTTAGCTAAGTTTGATGATTTAAAATTAACAAATGTAATTTTTAAAATTAGAATCCTTTTAAATTTTTGGCTATTGACTGGAACTTAGAATTTAATTAAATGATGTAAAATAAAGTTATTTTTCAAAACTTGGCAATGAAAAATCCCAAAGAATACTAAATTTTCATCAATTTGAAAAAGAATCACCATTTGACTAGATTTTGCTAAACAAAAACCTGCTCCCATAAGAATGTAACTACATAATTACTTGTCAATTCTCCCTAGACATTGAAGACCTTAATTCCAAATTTGACTAGGATGTCTTTAATTATCAAAATACCTAATTACATCGGGTAATTAAAGACATCTTTTTAAAAAAAAATAAAATTGATCATAATTTTTTCCCATTATTTTCTTTTGTTACCTATGCCCACACTCAATTTGCAGCTCTACCAATGAAGCATTGATCAAATGCAAGAGTTCTAAGACAAATTATGACTCATCACAAAGTTAAGTCTATGTATATTTCTTTTCCCCATGGAAACATGTTCCCAGAGTTTGTAACATTGATTAAGTACATATTTTGTAATTTACACTTATAATTGCATAATAATAATAATAATAATAATAATATATGAAAATTGTGAATTTTGAGAATGTGTCTTTAACAAAAGTATTCATTTTACTATTGTTCAAAGCATGGATGCAAAAAATAGGAAACTAGACCAACATAGGAATGTCACATGTCAAATGAAATTTTTGATTTTTGCTCCCTAAACTCTTTTTATTATGTTTGAATGCTTGGTTATTTCATTTGAACCTTTGAAATTTTTCAAATCAATTAATTCAAACATGTTTTGAGTGTTGAGATGCCAATTAAAACAATTGAAACTATGTATGCACATTGCACATGTGATTTGAATCTTATCAATACTTTGGAAACTAGCCTAATAACAATTCCAATGGTGCCCCTTGTATCAATATTCACATCTACTATTCAACCTTAATTATTCTTGCCTCCGTATACATACTAATGAGAAATTGAACAACAAAAATTGATAGATCATTTCAATTTCACCACCTAGGTCAATCATTACCATGGACATTAGTGTAGGTCTTACAAGTTTCACTACCTTAAACAAAGTTAATGAAGATGCTCTAAATGAAGAAAACTAATGTAACTTTCCTTTTTTCTTTTCCACCCCCAAAACCTAGAATTTTTGAAGTTATACTATCACTTTCATGAAAACAAATCATTTATATTATCGATGCAATTTTATGTGATCACGTGAAGCATATTATTTTTTATTTGTGAATATCATCAATTAGGCTATTAAGATCATCATATATTCCAAAATTATATATATATTTTGTTTAAATCTATTTGACACGTATTTGAAACAAAAGGATGCAAACACGGCCAAAGAAGCCAAGGCAAAAAGGTAAAAGTCGTTTTCCAAATATTACATGTGGCATGCAACATTCTTGTGTTGGTTCATAACCTTATATATATATTTTAAAATCCTATATAAATTACAACTATGTGCTGGATTGTTTTGCTACAAATTATTTTATATCATGTATATTATGTACTCATGTTTTTTACTTTATAAAAATAAATAACTTTTGTTACAACCACATTTTCAAACATAATTTAAAAAAACCAAAAACATGTTTGAACCAAATGCATTGGAATGTGTTGTAAAAGTGAATTTTACCAATTCCAATTTTTTATTTTTTTTAACCATCAATGTTAAAATACACATTTGATAAGGAAAAAAGATGTTTGAAATCAAAAGAAGAATTTTCCACTTTATAGGTTTGAATGCTTTAAATGTGCAAAAGGGAGCATTCATGGTTGGGGTTCCAAAAAGGAGTGTAATGAAAAATGATTGTAAAAGACAATTTTAGATTTTGTATATTACAAATATTGTGTATTGTTGAGTTCTCACAATTAGACTATTCAGCTTTTTAAAAATCCAATATTTATTGGATGTTTTTGTAAATGCCCTTTTGAGTCCTTGACCAATTTATGGTTGATTGTCCATATTACAACTTTTTATAAAGGAATGAAAAAAAAATGCATAAAATAATATAGTTGATTTCAAAAAACTTGTACAAGAAAAACATGTTTATCTTTATGTAACTACATGTTCATTAAGTTAATGTGATGAAAAAATAAATCATATAAAATTTCAAAGTCTTGAAATTTTGAAGTAAAAGGTATAAGGGAAATGATTTTTATTTTACATCATTTGGCTAGTTGTTTATATTCATTAAGTTCAAAATTTCTATCTATGGCATGTGCAAAAAATAATCATGTGAAAAAACATGTTTAGTTGAATTTAAAAGCTCATTTTAGCATTTTTTGTTTTTTTGCTTATAAACTAGAATATTGATGCACAACTATGTATGCATGTGAAAAATCACCACCACCACATGAATTATTTTATTTTTAACTATTCAATTTTTCTCAATAACATTTGTTCTATGAAAATGTTGTTTGTGTGTATTAACCTTAAAAATTTCCTATAATTTTTTTTTTTGGGAATGTTTTTTGGAACCTCAAATGTGAATGGACTTGAAAACACTTTTGATTTGCATCAAATTTTGAGCATTAAATCTTTGCAAGTAATGGAATTGATTCCATTCTAAAAATATAGACTAATAATCCAAACTATTGTGCTCCCCTTTTGATTCTTCAAAAAAAAATATATATTTAAAAAAAATAATCCACCCATTTAGATGGCTCCATTTATTGTGTTGTCATAGAAAAGTTCACATTGTGAAAGTAAGCATTGAAAGCTACTTTTGTTTTTTAAAAACCTACTTGAAACTTATATGTGACATTAAAAATTAAACATATTACATAATAAGTGTATTATTTTGGATCATTTAATTAAAAATTAAATATTTTACTACTAATTTTATGATGAGTTTTGTTGTTACTTTACATTTGCTTGCAATTTTGACAATGTACACCAAATGTTCATTTTATTCTCATTACACTCAACAACACTTGAATGTTGGTAAGACATCTAAAACACCCCAACCTACCATAGTCCTCCTCTTCTTTTCCATCCCTAATGAAACCTTCACCGAATTCACCGAAGATTAACTAAAACTAAACATGCCACAACTTCTTTAAGCACTAATTAATTTACAAACTAACAACTTATTCCTACTTTGCACAACACAAACCACAACCATCATCCCCTTTTTCTTTATTCTTCAAATTTCAAAATTCAAGTAGCACAAAGGTTTTCCTAGTCTATCAATTTTCTATATCTTTTTCTATCTGAAAACAAAAGTCCTTTATCCACCCATAAGCTTCATCTTCCTATTTGAATCCCTCAACTTCTATTTTGTCTCTCTAGCACCTTGCATATTTCAACAATTAATCGCCAAAAATCAAGTCCATAGACCATGCATACCCCTTGAACCTTAGCCTTATGTTTGTCCCTTTGCATCCTCCTCCCATAGCCGCCATGTTACTCCCCTAAAACTTCTCCTCCTTACTTGACAATGATTTTGCTTTACTTTTAGTAGCTATCTTTTTCAAGCTTTCAAAAAACACAAAAGGGTAAGAATCTTCGTGTCTTCTTCAAACTCAACAAAACACAAGAAAAACAAAGAATCCCTTACTAAAGCTTTTAGTATTGAAGCTAGCCAATTCTAACCCACCAAGTGTTAGAAATTTAAACTAATAGTTAACACCTCAAAATGGCAAAAGGCATGCTATTCAAAATTAAAAAATTAAAAAAACCTTAATCAATTAAAGTCCAAAACTACATGGATCACTCCTTAATGCAAAATTTGGCTTTTTCTTAACCTTTATCCTAACTTCAAATTTTGGATATCCTAAGATACTTGTCACATAATACCTTTATATATCAATGTTTCAACATGAAATGTGTCAACATATGTCATTTTGGAACATAGATAACCAACTTGACCCAATCTAAAATATTTATGTTTTTGATAGATCGCATTTACCTATTTGTTAAATTTGAAAAATATTGCCAATTGGTTCAAATTAATGTCTTATTTTGGTTTGTGACATTTAGCTTTTAATACATGCATGGGATGACACTAGCAATGCATGTATATAAAGTTAAATCTCACAAACCAAAATAAAACATTAATTTGGTCATGGAAATGTGTTATGTGTGGTTGCAAGGCCATAAGGTCGGAACATTCCACTTAACATTTATCCAACATATGTTATGTTACAAATCTGAGCCTATGGCTTAAGCAATATTGTACATATATATTTCAAATTACACATTTGAGTGGGAATTGCATGGGATGCATGATGATAAGCACATAAGACATGTGAATGCAAAAATGTCATGCCATGACCATGTGTTCTAAATATTGTTGCATTAAAACAATACTCAAACACTGAATTATATTGGAATTACACCAATAATTTATTGACATTTTACTTTTGAACTCCTAGCGGGGTTGATGGCCTCAAGCTTGGTTAATAAGCACCTAGAATAAATATTAGTGTTGTGTGTGTAAGTGCCAATAGTTGAATATACAATGTGTAAAATTATAAATTTCTTGGAAGTGTAAATTATTTACATTTACATGTTTGAACTTTTTACACTTACACAAGGCCAGTGTAAATATTTGTCAAATAGACCCACACAACCCCATGTAAATGTTTTGGGTGTGTGAGTGTATATATTATAATACCCTTAATGCTCATACCTTCTTGCAAATGTGTATTAATTAGTTGTGTGTGCATCCCAAAGCTTAATTTTAGTTTTTTGCAATGGGCCACTTTGATTGACCTTTTACTCCCACAAACATTAGCATTTTTTACCAATATGGAACTATGATGGTGCTATTCCAAAGAATATTTTGAATGAACATTTTGCCTCACCTCATTACTAGAGTAGAACTTTTACGCCTAACATTATTCCTCATCATTTTGACCTAAACTTTTACAAGAGCTTATGTACTTATCATGATTCATATTAATTAATTAAATTAGTTGTGGTGCATCCTAAACCACAAATAATTTTATGATTCTTTTTTGTCTTTGCAATGGTCCATTTGGTTGGCCCATCACCAAAAACATTATGAAATCCCCCCCTCTCTCCCCCACATTTTTAACATTGCTTCACATAGTTGTGTAAAAACCATATAAGGGTATTTGTTTAAGTCTCATATTTTACATTTACCTCAGATTTGGTCAAATTTGATGTTAATCTGAGTTTCGTTCCCCCCTTCCCCCCCCCCAACTTTAAGCCGAGTGTACAATTTTATAACTGTTTCTAAAAATCTCACGCACTTTATGACCAAACAGGTGCTGTGTTTTCCTTACTTTACGGATATCTCTATTATTATATGTGTACATACTTGTTATTATATATGCATTATGCACAGGGTTCACACTAGTACTTGTTATTGCAGACAGTACAAAACGATTATTTTTTGACTGCCCATTTTCCTGTCCAAGATGTGTCTGGTGGTTGTTTCAAACACATCTTGATGCCGATAGTACACACTTCCAGACTCTCTGGGCATCTTACATCTCTTTTTTTTTTGAGGTTTTTTTTTCTTCTTTTTTTTTTTTTTTGTGGAGAAAAAAGATTGATCAAATCAAGGCAAGCAGACAAAAGGGGGAAAAAAATTAACAACTATGTGCACACTTAACTTAACACTTAATGATGATGTAAATTATTTTTTAAAAATTTCCCCAAAACACAACAGCAGACCTGACCTGACCTGACAAACCGTTACCACCCCAAGTGAAGCTCATTGGCAGAGAGAGGACTGGCAGAGGAGTTTCATCACCTCCACTCCACTGGGTTCAATTTGAACCCAAGGTTGTCTTGCATTTGAGCAGGTGCCAGGTTCAAATCTACTTCTTATTGCTATTTCAAAATGTTGTTATGTTTGTATTTGGTTTTGGCTGCAGAACATGACATGCATATGTCCACACAGAACCAGACACAGTATGACTAGCTTGAAGTTGGATAGGGGGGGGGAAGGGGGCAGAGGTATAAAGTCATAGCATCAAAACCTTGCAAAATTTTATTTATAAACACATCATTAATTCAAAAAATGTACAAATGTATTAGAATATTAAAAGGGAGAATGTAAAGAATGCCAAGTTAACACAAACGAAATGTCAAAATCTTTCCATCTCAACAAATCGATCGTTTGTAATAGTTTGATCATGACGATTGGGGTGTGTTCTAAAGGGGTGAAAGTCAGGAAGTAGCTAGGCCTATTGCTATCTATTATCACCTGACTTAAGATGGAGGATGCTTGCAGCCTTTGCAAATTAATTGGAGGAAGTCAGGAACTTATTAAACCTTAGGTTACTGCTCGACTTAAGATGAAAGATGCTTGCATCCTTTGCAACTTTGAAAAAACTTTGAAAAAAAAAAATGGGAAAAAAATAATCATCACATTTGAACTCTGATTTTGGTTTGGTAGCATTTCAAAAACTAATTTAAAAAATCCTGTCGCCATTTAGTGCTAAATCCCTCTTGGGATGCTATAGCCAATAATGACTCATCATCAGAAAAA
>Ga0116231_10000929_pt1 | contig 56690 bp, 37 predicted proteins | sample S1TSphgellanicum_2_FD_89695 | JGI IMG/M metagenome (GOLD analysis project Ga0116231, IMG submission 89695) | Host-associated microbial communities from peat moss isolated from Minnesota, USA - S1T2_Fd - Sphagnum magellanicum MG | ecosystem: Host-associated > Plants > Peat moss > Unclassified...
GCCCCGCGCGCCCCCCCCCCCCCCCACTCGCTCGCCGCTAAAGTCGCGACACCCCAACTCCATCGCTCTGTCTCTTCGCTCTCTGTCGCTCTCTCTTGCTCTCGCACTCTCTGTCGCTCTCTCTCTCTCTCGCTCTCGCTCTTCTCGCAATCTGTCGTTTCTTGGCTGCATTTTCTGTGAAACTCTGCGGTGCACTTGGAACTCTTCATGTGATCTGAGTTTTTCAGCACTACTACTGTTTTCTTTGGCTCCCCTCTCGCTCGCTCTCGCTCTTCTCGTGATCTGTCGTTTCTTGGCTGCATTTTCTGTGAAACTCTGCGGTGCAGTTGGAATTCTTCATGTGATCTGAGTTTTTCAGCACTACTACTATTTTCTTTGGCTCCAAAGATAGTTTATCAATATGCAGTACTAAAGCTTTGGTTCCTGCTGCTGCTTTTACCGATTATTGTAGTACCTACACTGAGTGTCTCGAACGCTTGCAGGGGTTATAGGCGATCATCGGGCTACGTGGACTCACAGGTGAGTAACTGGGTTCACATATACAAGACTTGTCCATTGGTTGCAATATTGCTGTCATCACAAGTCTCAAGCTCTTGGGAGAACTTCTGCAGGAGGCCTGTGTTTTCAGAACCGTCCTCCTAATGCATGATGCAGATCCGTAGTTTCATGTCGGACATCGCACACTACTTGTATGTGTTAGCAACTCTCTTCTGTTTGTTTGTTTGCAGGGTTGTTACAGCTTGTTGCAACAAAAAACTCTTGAAAAGCTCTAGAGTTTCCGTTTGCTTTCAGATCGTCTTCGTCGCTTTGACTCTTGCACAGGTATGTGTCTCTTTCTTCCCTTCCACATCGCATGGAGTAGTTCTGGAATTCTGGGAACAATAGTTTTGGTATCTCACAAAGCAGCACCCCGGACTTTCTTGTCTTGCAGATAATGGACTCCGATCTCAACATGGTTCCAAACGTCGACAGTGGGATGCAGGAAGACTACGTGCAGGTCACCTCAGCTGCAGCTGCAGCTCCTGAACCTCATGGGCGGACGGCCGTCCCAGCCTACGTAGGGCCGGCACGGCTCTACTTCGGACAGATACCGGCCGATCTAGTCGAAGAAGCTGGTACTGTAGCTGTCTCCTTTCAGCAGCTGCAGTTGGATGACCATGGCGGTGAAAGTGATTCCCCAGCCAGCGACGATGTTGGCGTGCAAGCTGCGGACGTCGCAGCAGTCTTGCAGCAGCCTGTTGCCCCTGCTGAGAAGAAGAGGAAGCTTTCATATCGCTGCGGATCACGTCCCAAGAGCTCTGAGTTTCTGGGTGTAACGTATTACCCACGCACTGGTCGATGGGAAGCCCACATCTGGTAAGTACCTCTGGTCTCTTGTCGATCGAAAACCTCTTGGTGCTGGTTCTCGCTGCTCTTGACGATTATTTCCTGCGACAAGTTCTGGATCTTCGTCTGTAAATCTGCTCATGATGCGACACGTATGTTTTTGTGTGGCATGCTGTGCAGGGCTGATGATGTTAAAATGCTCTATCTCGGTACATTCCTCTCACTTCTAGCATGACAAGCTTGATCAGGAAGTTCTCATTCCCAGCTGCTGCTGCTCTTTCGATTGTAGAGGATGTCATTTTGTTGCTGCTGATCATGTGTGCCATACGATTCTGTTTGCATTTGCTTGTTGATCTTGGATGCAGGTGCATCGGCAACCAAGGAAGAAGCTGCAAGGTACACATCTAGATACTCGAGCGGAACTTCGAGACCTAATTGTTGGACTGCTGTTTTGCTTCTTGAGCTAGCTAGGTTTCCATACATTCAAGCAGGAGTTCTTCATGCACTAGTAACCAGCTGCAGCCGTTGGATTGTGAATTATCGTGCTGCACCATGCATGAATGACACTGAGAATGCTGAAGAAGCTGTAACAACAACTGCTTATGCTGTTGTCTGAGTGCAGCTCATAGATCGTCTGTGGTTTTATTGCAGGGCTTACGACAAAGCAGCCCTTGTGCTGAGAGGTGAGGGTTTCGAGGATCGTATCAACTTCAAGCCTGCTCAACAATACGAAGATGATGTCAAAAGGGTAAGCTGTAATGCAGGTTTGGTATTACAGAAAGCTTGCAGCAGGCCTTTTCTGATGTTCTTTATGAGAGTTCTTCTTCCTTGATATCTTTCTATCATGCTTGCAGGGTCCTAGCTAGAAGTCTCGATCATCCTTTGATTTCCTAGTACTGGTATATACGACTATGTAATTGGATCATGGCTTGTGAAATGATCTGCTGCAACAAGAATGACATGATGCTGCATGGAGGGATCCATCTGCAAGTACAGCTTGATGAATTCATTCATTCATTGCGTGGTTTTGTTCACTGCAGCTGAAGCTTCTCACCAAGGACCAAGTGGCTATTTTCCTTAGAGGAGACAGCAAGGGACCTGGTGCTGTGTGGACATACCCTTGTGTGAGAAAGGTCAAGAATGGCATATACGAGGCCACTTACGCGGAGAACTGGAAGAGAAGGTACACCTACACATGCCATGTAATATGCACGAATCTATCTTTCACCACATGCTCCACATCTAATTTCTCTCCCATCGACATTAGAGTGATCATGAAAGAATGTCGTGTACTCTTTTTAGTAGTCTGCGATGTGCATTGTGCAATGCTGACCACTCTTGTGCAAATGAACTCATGAATCGAAGACACAAACGTGACTTTCGGTGTTCATCAGTATGTGAGGAATTATATGTGCTCATGAGATACTGATGATGAGCATTGACTGAAGAACTTATTGTTGGTAATCTTGATTGAGTATTGTTTTGGCAGTCCGGTGGATAAACTCTTGGGCTCATACAGCACCGAGGAAGAAGCAGCCAGGTACCCTGAAAATCATGCATATGTTCCTCCAGTTCTTGACATACAGCTTGAATCAACTTCTTTTTTTCCTTTTCCATGATAATAATTTCTCATCAAAACTTTAGCTTCGTAGCTGGAATCCCAGCTGCTGCTTTCGGGTCCGCGTCTCGACCTTCTTATTGGTGTGCTGTGATCATAGCAGTCTGTATGATTCTTGAAAGCCTGCTTCTTAAACTGCAGAGATATGAAACAAAAATCAAAGATACATGTACATATGAACTTAGAATCATGCAAGAGAAATGGCATACATGTAGATCGGCTGCACAAGGAATTTAGCTTTGGTGTCGGATACATGACTGATTGTTGCCCTAAATGATGGTTGATTGCAGAGCTGTCTACGACAAAGCCGTGCAAGAAAACAACAAGGACTTGGCTCAATCGATCAAGGACATATCTGTTGTGCGGACTCTGCCAACCACTGCACAGCGAGCTGCCATTGGTAAGTGGCTTGCACCACATGATGATCCACCAAGATATGATCCTTCAGGTCAAGTACTACACTGTAAAGTCCTTTGAACTTTCCCTTTCCCAAGATCATCCCTTCTGATACCATGTAATTGTAAGTTATACCGGATGTGTTTGGTATGTTACAGATGCTGGACTTCCAGTACCATCCGCTCAGAAAACCGTGACCAGGAGACGGCGCAAACAGAAGGCCCGCAGGAAGCCATATACCCCTCGCAAGAAGAAGCTGGACGTCGTTGCAGGAGCAGCTGCGGCAACTGGAGGCCATGATCAGACATTGCAGCAGGTGCTTATTCATATTGCTTTGTGTCGTTTGCAGCTTTTTGGGGATGTTCCTCGATCCATCTAGAACAAGTTCTTCAAGACAATGTTTGATCTCAATTGGTAGGGCTGATGGCTTTCTGGCAAGCTGACATTGTGGGTTCAGTCTGCAATTGAGCCCCACGTGAGTCCAGTCCCAGTGCTCCTGGAAATGTAATTTTTTGGTGTATACATTCAGGACGATGCCACTATGTCGGAGGATGGCACCAACAAGACAGATACTGACCAGTATGTCCAGCTCCCAGCAGCAGCTGATGATGATGACCTAAACAAAACCCCAGTAACCATGAGCTGGGTGCATCAGGAAGTCGATGTGCAGGACGTGGAGCCGACTCCAGACTGTGTACTCTTCAATCCAGCGCCATTAATCCTACCATCGTATGTCCAGGCCGATGATCCAGTGCAGCTCCCAGCTCGTCCAGTAATTGCTGCTGCTGGAAACAATGCTGCTGCACCAGCTGCCGATGAGCTGCCAAAAAACTCGGCAGCAACTGGACCATACCTGCCCTTTGATCCTTTATCGCTGCAGATCCTTCGTCCACTGAATTAGACCTGCAGCAGGTCATGGTGCCAATAAGCAAATGACATAATCTTGCTGGTTGTCAACAACTTACAACAGCTTGATCATGCATCACATATTGCAGGGTGCAGCTGCAGGATCAGACTGTACCTTGGAATTCTTGGTCTGTTCCAAGTTCTATTCCTAATTCTGAGCTCAATGTCTGCTTTAGTGGGTCAATCTGTTCTCATTCTGGGTCAGCTGCAGTTTCTATTCTTCCAGACTAGGATGCCAGATCTCCACCTTAGCGGATTCTCTTTGAAGACATATATCCAGAACCAGAAAAAAAAACTATGGATACTTGCATCACGCGTCTTATAATCAGCTATGTTTTCAAGACAGCTGATCAATACTTACAGCAGTTTCTCTCGTATGTAGCGAGATGCTGGATTTTGAAAAACTTTTCTACATGCTCATGGGTTGATCATATATGCTCATGAAACTCTTTCTAGGAAGACGCTTGAAGCTTATTATATAGTAAGTTCATGAGACTTTAATACTGAATTAATGTGGTTGCGTTGCACTAGCTTGCTAGGATTGTGTAATGCACTATAGATGATGTTCAGGAATAAAAAATTGTTCTAATAATCTGTATAGTAACTCCTCACAACAGCTTATAAGAGTTTGCTAGCTAGCTCCCAAATAGATACATACACTCTTCTACAAGAATGTTTTATGACTAGTAAAGGATGTGTATACGTCTCTGATTTGATGTACAACAAAGTTACAAGATGTTGTTCTTGTGTGAAAATTACTAGGCAGACTTTATAACTGAAAATTTTATATAGCGTCGAGTAAATATTGCACAGTTACGGCGAGTGATATAAACTCATGGTGAATTTGAACTTGGACTCTTGTTGTGTGAGATCTAGAGGGATGAATTAGACACTAATTAAGCGAAGTAAAGTTAGCGTGTCGACTACTGTTCCTGAAGTTGCAGAAGAAGATAAAGTTAGTGTACGTACTACTGGTCAAAAGCCATGAACGACGTTCATTTCCTGCATGCCTTAGCTGCAGGTTTATAAGTGCACGTAGGACCAACGAGAGCGCTGCAATCATCAACAAATTTAGCAGTGGATTGATCATTTAAAAAAGCAACTGAGTGGTGACCATTTCATAGTCCACCAAAAAGGAGTTAATTCCGTGCAAATTATAAGTCATTTCCAGCTTATATCTCCAGAAACCTAATTTTCACGTTGAGTTGCATGTTCTAACCGTTCATTTTATACACGTGATCCGAAAAGGCAAAAACTGATTCTTTACTAAATTATCCCATACTAAAATACGCCATCAGGAAATATTAAGTAACTGTGTGGTTGTTGTTGACGATGCATGATGACCGCATGTAATTTTGGAGGTGCATAAAAGTTTGCAGCGGGCTGTAATTTTTAGAAAATCGAAGAGTTTGAAAGATTTTTATTTGAAACCCAAGTTTTGCTTACGAGATGCTGACGACGTCCAAATGTGGTCTCGTCATAAAGTCAGCTAATACGAAGTTCAGTCGCGAGAGGATACGACGTGAGAAATAAACTGATGGGTATTGAGTACCATCTCCATCTCGCCCGGTGAACAACGACAGCGCCCGTACACAGAGCTAATTATGCTCAACAATCACAACCGTACACAGAGCCTCTGACTAGGTAAACAGATACTCAGAGGACTGGCACTCCCTATGTTTTGTCGTCAACGCTTAGTAGTTTTAATTAGAGACATAATTTCCAAATAATCAATCATTTGTCGTAACAGCTGTGGTTGCTTCGCGCGTGGCTGGCTCAGGACTGGTTTCAACAGTGATCACTGATCACCCGGTACGTATATACTTCACCGGATTAGTTTCCCTACCGACAGCATGAGTAGTACTTGCGTCAGCAATGAATATGTCAGCCGCACGAGTTCAACAGAAATACCAAAGATGACACCGCCAGCATAATGGCTTCTTTTATTATGAACTTCAGAGTTCTCGTACGATGTTTGCACACGAAGTTATTAACCTCTCCCTAATTTCGGATGACAATTGTTAATCTGCACGTAAATGCATGCTCGTTGCCGGACTTTTCTACGAAATTATGAATATTTACATATGGTTATTCATTTATCCCTGTAAACAGGGTTCCTGTTTTTTAAAAATTTTGATGTCGAAAATTTGCCTAACTTTTTCAACAAGATTAGCCAAATTTATATTGGAAAGAAGAGAGGAATATCTGAATTTTCCTTTTTTTCTTTGAAAAAAATGGCAAAATTTTTACCTGAAAGAAACACTGGAACTCTGCTACGTCTGAGGTCATTATTTCACGGATCCACAGACAGCAGCCCTCAACATGCACAAGTGAACTGCTAGCACATAAACATGCTCAGTGCTTACCAGCCTTTTTTTATAGGCAAACTTTTTCCAAAAAGAGAAATTAAAAACTCAAAATTCGAAAATGAAGTGAATTTGGAGGTTTTCAATTGCCAGAAGTGAGAGGGGGAAAAAAACTAATCTCTAAATTTCTATATTTAGTTTTGAGTGTGTAGCCAAAGATATGGAGAGATGATTATAGTTTTCGTAGTTCATATCTGGTTTATAGCCAGATTTGGCTAACTCTTCCTGAGGGATGATCACCACCTTTTTTACATCTTCCTGTGGACAATCATCACTTTAACTTCAAAACAAAAATTCCTTAAAAAGACAGCGTGGCCACAGTGCTCCATACTGTTTATTTTTCAATTTTGTGATGTTGCCACATCAACGATCATCCACAAGGAGATTTAGAGACATTTGGTTATAGATCAGCTATGAAAGTAGAAACCTAAAATCCTTTTACATCTCAATGACTACTTGCTTGAGCAACATGTAAAAACACTGAAATTTTCAAGATTTTTTTCTATGTATAGCGATGTTTTTATAAAAAAAAAAGGTAATACTTGACAGAATATTGTTTTTTGAAAAATAATCTAGTGAAAACAAGACTGGTGCTTGTTGAAATGGGAATGAGGATTGGGATGAAAACGTGCCCATGGACATGGAATCGGTAGAACATAAATGGAAGTTCAAGCATAAATTTTGCCCCTAATATCTTAGGGCCCACATGAGTGTCCTAGGAAAAACTCATTGAAAAAATCATGAAAATCCAAAAGAATCTCGTTTTTGTTTGGGGGAGCTCCCTCTAATGGAAAGCTGACTAGGGATTAGGGACCTGTGTATCTTTTATTTAGTCCCACAATGTTTTGAGGGTTGTTCACATAGTATTTGTTACTGTGAATGGTGAGTACATTTGTTTTTGGGCAAACTTCACATTGTGAACCGTTACTGTTTTTAACTGAAACATGTTGGGTTGAACCACCATTGGCCAATTATTATTTTTAAAAATAATATCTGAGTAGGTTTTCTTTAAATTGTTTTTGGCAATCACACAGGTTATCACTATCAATATCAAAAAATTGGATAGTAACTATTGGTTATGCATAAGGGTAAGTTATCAAATAATCAATTGATAGTCACTTGTTTAGCAATAATTAGTTGGCTATAACTTATATTGTTTTATAAAATTAAATTTTCTTTGTACAAGTGTTTAATGATTGACAACCTACAGGTAGATTATAATTGGGTCATCGAGGTAATTTATTGGATTTTTGAAGATTCAACACCAAGCAATTATCAATGTAATTGGTTATCAAAAAAATCAGTAACCAATTTTCGTAGGTTATTAATAATTAGCTTGATAACCAAGTTGATAATCATATCAAAAGTCAATAATCAACTAACCAATTGAATTTTCAAATTTTAATAACCTACTTAGATCACTCAATTATCATCCAACTATGTTATCAATGTTTAAATATGAACACCAAAAAATTAAAATAAAAAAAAGGTTTTTACTTGTTTTTTAAACCCTATATTTGATGTATAAGCAACAAGTTAATTGGTGGTTATTAAGGCTCAGTTATTTGATAACCTACCTTTATGTAATTGACAATTATTACCCAATTTATTTCAATAACCTACTTGGCACCCAAAAATTAACTAATTAGTACCTCATGGTTATTATGTAAAAAAAATTCGCCAACATTGGTTTCAACTTGTCATAAAGGGCAAAAAGTCATGAGTCACTTGCCTATTCTTAATACCATTTAATAATCTAATCATTTTGTTCCAAGAATTATGGATGTGACAATTGCATTCAATATTTGGGAATATTAATATGAAGTTTGTTAACACACATCTAGTTCAAAAGCACTATAATTGTTTTTGGTATTAATATCAATGTCTTTTTTCCCTGAATTTTTTTTGTTCTTTTGGAAAAAATAATGAGAACCTCTTGGAATTTTTTCTATTTTAAATTTGACTTTCTTTTTTTTTTGGAAAAAAATTGTCAAATTTTGGATATCACAAAATTGAAAAAAAAAATCCCTAATTGATTCTAATTGATCCTTGCTCGCTTTAAGTTTATCCATTAAGTTTTTTTGAAGTACCTACTCACTAACTCAAGCAATTCATTTCATGGAGTTACATAAAATGGGTTATGTTATCACTATAAGGAATCATGTCCATACCAACCCATGTGTTTATGACTTATGTTCAAATCAATCATTTGCATGATTATTGTTCCTATTTTTTTCCATAGCATGTGGTAAAAATGATTTGTAGTCACATATTTAATTACAAAATAATTTTAAGTCCTAAATGTGATTAAATGACTTACAATTACTATTGGTTTGGATGAAAATGAATTTTTTTTCCATATATATTATAATCCACAATTGGTCCAACATATTTCAATATATATGAAATTTTAATTATTTTTGTGATTAGAAATTTGGTTTGAAACAAGTGACAAAATAACATGTGGCATCTTGTTCAACTTGAATTATGACTATATATCATAATTATAAATATATGTGTGCTAATGGCAAGCTAATGCATGCAATATGTTATGTTAACTAATGTGGTTTAGAACTAGGAAGCCCTTTAGGTACATCCCTAAGTAGCTCAAGTAACATAAACAAACCTTAAGTACCTTTGGTATTTTACATATTTTAGATAACCCTTAGGTAGTTTATATAATCTAAGTAACTTTTAAGCAACCCTTTAGTACTTCCTAATTAAATACCGTAACAACCCCTAAGTAGCCCATATGTAAACCCTTTGGTACCTTTGGTAACCCATACATAACCTAGCAATCCCTAAGTACTAACCTTTAAGTAGCCTAAATTGTAGTCCTTAGGTAAACCCCCTATGTATTTTAAGTAGTTTATACTACCTAAGAAATAGCTTTAAAATGGCCTAAACAACCCCTACATAACTTCTAAAGTACTTTAAATTGTTTAGGGAACCCCTTAGTAGCTTTTTAAAAGCCTAGGTAATCAAGAATAAACATGCAAAAATAGCTTAAAAAAAGTATTCTTCAACATTGCAATCATATATTTTTTATATAATTGTATAAGATTAAATTCAAAACCTCTTCAAGTATCATAATGAAACCATCATGCACTTCATTAAGTTTATAATAAATTGCATACCAAATTTCAAATGCCTTTGTGTAAAAAAAATGTAAAAAGGGTTTAAATTAATTAAGTGAAATGTGCTAAAACTTTTTTTAAAAAGTTAAAGATTTGACAAAATAGGGGCTTTATTATCCAAAAGTTTAAACTAATTAATTCATTTAGTGTTCCATCAACTTGAAATTACCAAAAATATAATCAAAGTCTTATTTTCATTTATTTGAAACCAATCCAAGACCCCTATTTATCTACTTGCATTTTCAAAAATCTACTTAAATGCATATTAAAAACATTAAAAAAAAATTTACTAAATTAAAATCTGAAGAACATTTTCATATCAACCATCATGTTATAAAACACTTCAAAGTTTTTAATACTAAGATCTACTTAATGACCACTTTCATTCAAAACAATAAGGATCACAAATTGGCCTACTTTAGCACATTTACACCCAACCTTTAGCCAAATCAACCCTTAAGTATGGAGTACCCTCAATAATTTAAGTAGCCTTTAGGTATCCTAAGCAACCCTTAAATACCTTATTTAATTTAAATAATCTCTAGGTACCTTGAATAGCTTAGCCAAGGATGGAATATCATAGAACAATTGAAAATAACCTAAGATAGTTTAGGTTGAAATTTAACTAAAATAATGAAAAACAACTTAAGATAGAATAACTTAAAATAACTTAGGTTTTAAATAGCCTAACATAGTCAAAAATGTCCTTGAATAGAATAATCTAAATTAATAGCTTAAGATGGAATAGCCTAAAATAGCCAAATTAGGTGGACTATGTAATCAATTTATTAAATAAGTTAGGTAATAATTAAGTAATAAATTGGTAGGCTAAGTAATAGGTGTTTTATTATGTGAATATGTGATAGTGTTTTTGTGCATGAAACAAAGAATGTGATAATGTTACATAATGTTGTATTTTTTTTATTAGAATTATTTATCTTAGATCCTTTGTTTGCAAGTTGAATTTTGTAACATATATAGTTAGGTGAAAAAAAAGGATGGTATGCATTATAGACATTCAAAGTGCATGTGCCATTTGAAATGAGCCAATAAAAAAAGCTTCTAACCTTGAACCAAAAAAGTCCCATTTAGTTACTTAAGCTTATAACCTACACCCACTTGCCTATCCTAAACCTATTTGCCTACTTAAACTTATAACCTACATTCATTTACTTATTTTAAACCTAGCTACCTACTTAAACTTATAGTCTACATGCACTTATTTATCCTAAACATGCATGCCTACCTACCTACCTAACTTATTTTAATTGCTAATTCTAATTTAGCCTAACTTAGCCTAGGACTGTCGGATGGATTATTGCCATGTGGATACATCTTAATCAACTATGAAACACCTCATGCAAATGGACTTCTTAATTGTAAACCAAATCGCAAATGGCCATGTCAAATCATCATATGCAACTACATTTTTTAGTCATAAAACCAATCACAAATGATCATGCCATGTAGGCTAGATGTCAATTGGATGAAAAGTTTGTATTACTCACACAATCAACATTTTGACTAGGTGCCATGCACATAATGTTTTTTGCAATTGTATGTAACAATCACATGTGGCATTTGCAACTAAAACTTAATTATAAAACCAATTGTTAATACAAGAATTCGTTGTAGTGAAGCCAACCTAAGTAGCTCACACAGTGCCATTTGTTCAACTTGAAACTTGCCATGTGTCAACATTTCAATGGCCAAATTTTTTAAATGCTACCACGTTTTAATCACAAATGACCATGGCATGTAGTCATATGTTTAATCAATGTTTGATTTTTCAAGTTTTAATATTAAAATTTGTATTAATGCCATAAGTCATTCAAAAACATTAAACATGATAATTTTTTAATATAATTTGAGGACATTTGATATAATTTGGAATGAATTTAATGACAATAAAATATTCAAAATCATTCATTAAACATTTTAATTTATGTTTTAAAATCATTGTAAAAACTCTTATTTTGGGGGAAATGGTTTACACATATATTTACATAACAATATGATGCAACATCGTTTTACATCATTATTATTACTTTTAAAAATTCTAAATAAGCATTCACAAAACTGTTAGGGGTGGTTCATATTAGTGTGGATGCACCTTTACCATTGCCATTCTCATCATTTCATCATCCTTCATCATTGTAAAAATTTAAATTAAAAGCCCTTATTTTGAACCTAATTTTTTTATTAAAGATGCCAAAATTTGGGATGTCCTGGAAGTTGATAGCCTATTTTGAAACATCCTTGAAATGTCTTGCCAAAAAAGGATGTTAAGAACATTAGTTAAAACATACTCTTGCACATTATATTTTTGTGAACACTACATTCTCAAATGGCACACACATGCATAGTTATTTTGCCCAACTCAACAAAATGCTTATGTCATAGGGAGCCTCTCTTAAAGCAATTTGGGGCTTCCCATGTGAACTTTAAGGTTCATGAAAAATTGTTATAATTGCACCCAAATGGTTGATAAGGTAAGGTGCTAGGCAATTCAACCAAAGATCCGCACAATTTCAAACCCTATGTTTATTCATAACCATAATATGGCATAAATTGATTTGGATAATCATTTTCATGAAGAAAATTGACAACCTGACATATTAGAATTGGAAAGTTGTTTTTACTAAGTCTTTGATAACATTAAACCAAAATTGTTGATTTTCATCAATATATTCCATTGTTCATTATGTAACCTTTTACAAAGAATGCAACATGCAATAGATAACACAACACACTTTTTTGATAGCAACTTACACATATTAATCTTGCAACTTTGCCCAAAAACTACATGAATTATGTTAAAATGAATGATTTCAATCTTGACACTAATATCCTTTAGATATAATGCAATATGTTTCTAAGGTTGTGCACACATTCAAGAAAAGTTGGAAGGGAACATTTAAATTTACTTCAAACTATTTATTCAAAAAGGTGCACAAAATAACAAAGAAAAATGTACAATTCAAATTGATGTAGGCATGTACAAAAAGATTCATTCCAGTGTTGGGCAGATTTCCTGAAAATCCAAATATCCTAACTGGATGTCACTTGGGATATCATTTTTGAAATCCTTTGGAAATCACTTTTGATATCCGAAATGATATCCTTATCTTTGGATATCAAGATAATGATATTTGGTCATATAATATCTTGAAATTTTTTATTTTATTTGCAAATATGATATCTAGGGCAGATATTAAATCCATGCCCGTATATGGATATGAGAGGGATTTAAGTTTAGGGTTTAGGTTGTTAGGGGGATCAAAAAAAAATTGTGGGCACCAATGTAGGTTGTTACAATGAAAAAAAAGAGTTGTGGGTGTTGGTTTAGGTTGTTATAAGGGAAAAAGTTGATGTGGGCTTCACCACTAGACTAAAAAAAACAAGAACCCTAAATATAGAATAAAATGGGGCTTGAGCTCAACTCAGGCAACATATTCTTTAATATAAAATTGGGAAAACTAGTTCTTTAAAAATCTCAATAAGTGTCGGATTTTGTGTAAAAGTCCTTTTGAGTCCTTGATCAATTTATGACCAATTGTTCATATTACAATTTCTTATAAAAGGATGTGTGAAATAATACAATTGATTTCAAACTTTTTGTACAAGAAAAACATGTTTTGTCTTTTGTAACTACATGTTTATTAGGTCAACTTGATGGAAAAAAAATCATATGAAAAATTTAAAAAATTCTTGAGATTTTGAAACAAAAGGTTACAAGGGAAATGATTTGACTAATTGTTTATATTCATTAGGTCCAAATTTTCTAGCTTTAGATGTATCACATGTGTAGGACATAATCATGTAAAAATACATATTTAGTTGATTTTAAAAGCTCATTTTGGCATGTTCTACTTTTCTACTTGTAAACCAAATATTTTATGCACAATTATGTATGCTAATGAAAAATCATCACCATTGCATGAATTATTTTAATTTGGACCCTTCAATATTTCTCACTTAAATTTGTTTCATGTAAATGTCATTTATAAAAAATAGCCCTAAACAAGTCTTGGAATTCTTGTTCTTTTTCTTGGAACCCCAATTGTGAATGGACATAAAATTGTCATTGTTTAAAGGAGTGACTCAAATTTAGACCATAGATGCAGATGCAATATTGAGTTTGAATTATGTCATTGTTCTTTTTTCCAAACATAATGCTAGGGGCAAATCAACAAGCTTGTGCACTTTGCAACAATAAATTTATATGTATACACCAAATTCATGCACATTTTCAACGATTTACTTGGGAACCAATGCTTCAAATTGCTTGTGGGATTTTTGGCTTCCTCTTATGTTGAAAGAACTTTCTTTATTTTGTGAGGCAATTGTGTAATAAGTAGTCTATGGCAATGTGAAGGGTTCTTCTATCACATGGTTACAATGGGGCATATCTAGCTTGAACCAGCTTAAATTTAACCATGACAAGCAAACTCCACAATTTTGGTTTTGCAAGGAAAAAATATTGGTTTACAATGGAGATGCCTTCTATGGCATGTTATTCCTAGTGGCACACTATATATGGCCACCATTTCTTTTGGACATGGTCATTTTTTTAAAGCATTACATATGTAATGGAATTTCATTATGAATAACATTCCCTCAAGTGCAATTATAAGGATAAGTGCATGGTTACCTTGGTGATTACAAAGGCAACCTTATTGTAAATTGAATTGGTATTAAAAATAAAATTTAACAAACCCTAATGGTGAATTTAACCCATTACCATGTGCAAAGTGGTTTGGAATATTTTCAATTTGGGTTATCAAGTTGATGGTCACCATTACAACAAATGTTGTCATTATCTTTTTCACCACAACATAACTTTCCTTAGATTAAGTAAATTTTAAGATATTCAAAATCACAAGAAATTTGATTAGATGTTAAAATCATCACATGAACATAATCTTTTCAATTTAATTCACATAACTTATTAAATATCATTATGTATAATGTATGGTTATACATAAAACATTCTAAGATTTTTTTTGTGAATTTGAAAGCATTTATTTACATAGGAAATATTATCATCAATCAAAAGGACCTTTCGCCATTTGCATACAAACCTTTTATAATTTAGATAAAAAACCTTTCATACTTTACATTGGGGAATGTTTGTTCTAATTTGTTTCCCTTAATCTTTAAATGTATGCCTTCAAGATTACAAGTGTTAAATTAAAGGATGCCTTGATAAGCAAGCTTGAACCTATGTAAAACAAGATGACTATGGGGTTTGTCATCTAAACTTTAAATTTGTTTAATATTATAATACTTTATTTGATTTAATAGTAAAATTGATAATATAAAAAAAATTAACTTGATATTATGTTGAAATAAAAACATTTGATAGTGATGAATCATTGTTGCACACTCATTTTTTATGAAAAGATCTAGGCCAAAAGAAAAGTCCTATATCATGATTTTATATCCTCATCATAGTTCCTAGTTGCAAACAACAAAAATTCCATTTTATCAATTAACTTGACTTGAGAGAGTTGTTGATTAACACTTGTAAGTAAATGATTAGGAAAATTGACCTAGACATATTACATAATTAGTAAAATAAATTAAGAAAATGATGATGATAGACCTTAAATACAATCTACACAAATTGTTGAAATTCCAAAAATTTGGGCATTAATAAATTTAAAATAAATTTCTTAACTTTGAACATTTCAAATAAGTAATGAAATATTTTTGGCATTATAGAAAACAACATAATTGTCATTAAAATTGAAAAAATATTATGGTACATGATCAATATGAACCCTAGTGTCCGTATACAGAATAATTTTCAAAATCAAATTAAATCAATTTGTGCAAAAGCTTAGAAAAAAATATTTTTGAATGACAAATTCTCGCCAAATTTTGACCTGATAAATACAACTTCAACTAATACCAAGGATTTTTCATGGAAATTGACCCAAATTTGCCACATTCTCAAGGGGAAAACAATTCCAAATCATCAAATTATTATGGTAACTTCTAGTAGGTAGCCAAGAATATAGAAAGATCATTTTCCTTTTTCAATTTCATAACTGGTATATAGCCAAATTTGGATAAATATTTTTTCTTGGCATTGCTAGTTTGGCTACATCACAAAATTGAAAATAAAATAAAATCACTACTTAGAACCTTCTTTAAGATGCTAAGTACTTGCCCATGAATACTGCTCAGCCAGTGCCGGCCCAGACATTTAATTCTCAAAGGTATGGTAGGGACCCAAAGTGAAATCTGGTACAGTACGTGTCAGGCATGTGAGGTTTGAATTTGAACGATCTGTCCTTTGGAAGAATCAAATATTATAAAATATGTGGAAAGGTTTTGCTCTAAAATGGGCGGATCATGCAACCAATGACTTACTTGTGGACCCACAAGGGCAGTACAAACTATGATTTAGCAAAATTGATTGTCAGAAGTAAGCCAGCCAGACAATAACTACAAACTACCTTTTGCCTAATTAAAGAAGAACCAATTCATTATGGGGCTCTCCTCCTATATTTCTGTTGGTAGAGGACCTTCCTTTATGTTTTCATCAAGTTCACTAACTTTATTAGGCAGAGGAATTAGTCATCACTCTTGTTTTAAGAAAGGAAATCAGTATTAGAGCAGGACCTAATTTCCATAAACCCTAAACCTAACCTAGACCTGCAAAAGCCCTAAACTAATAACTTTGTGCCTGGTAGATATGGAGTGGCCCAGTCTTTTTGTGAACTCAGCTTTGGGCATCTTGTGTCTGGTTAGGTAAGTTGGTGGGAGGTAGGTTGAAAAAAAATGGTGGATAAAATGGACATAATAATAAGAAGACAAAGGCCAAAATGAAGGCCATCTCAGTTTGTATTCAGTAATGTCTTTGTACTTGGTGTTTTTGAGATATGTTTGATTTTTTCATTTTCTGGGCTGCCCAGTAAAACAATGGTACCCATGTGATCTTGCATCTGAAAGGCCTGTCTTATCTGCTGAATGAAGACAAACCAGTATAGTATCTTGTACACAACTACGTTAAGAGAAGCCGTGGGAAAAAAGGAGTTTGGAATTAGCAAGAAAGGTCTAGGATTGGAGTAAGTAGTTTGAATTGCTGGTGCAACCTACAGCTGACCCACCATAATCTTGGCAACTTATGGTTTGTTACCACCTCAAGTGACCTAGCTTTCAGCCTATTGCCATCTTACTGGGTTTGTTGGATGTGTGGTGAATAATTGTGGGTAACCAATGTTAGTTCCAGCCTTTCTCTTACAGGTGAAATTGACATAGTTGAATTTGTTTGAGTTTGAGAAGGGACAAGTAGACAAAGCTTCAAGAGTGTAGAAGTAATTTGAAATGAGATGACAAACAGCATATATCGATATTGCTTCAGTCCTTCCTTGCATTATAAACCATGAAATCCCCAATGGTGCAATTGACATTGTAGATTTGTATGAGACTTAAAGCTGGTGTTCCAAGGGATGATCACCATTTTTTTCTACATTTTCCCATGGATGATTGTCACTTATGCTACATAAAAGAATTCCTGAAGAAAACAGTGAGTAAACATAGAGCTAAGACAAAACTGCAAGAAAAACTTGCACAAAGAGCTTGTACCTGTCATAACATGATTACAATAGTTTTGAATACTGTGTCAAGAGCTGTTAGAATTTTTTTTAGTGCATTTGCATCCTTTCCTTCTCAAACAAAATCACAAGTGGTTTAAAATTCTTCCAAATCTTTACACCAGGTAAGGATCTTGAACAGAGGGGTTCTGGGCTGGGCTCTTGCCTTGTGCCAGGCCCTCTTTGTAGCACAGCCCCGTTCTCAGTCATTACCATTATTTCATCCTACAAATGACCAACTGGATGAGATGCTTGTTCTAGGCCACCCAAGAGAGCCAGTCCTTGGCAATGCCCTTGTTGGACAGATGTATGTGTTTTCTAGGGTGTGGCTCACAAACCTTCCTCATGCTAGCTGTAAGGTTTTTTCCTTTGTATTTGAAAGCACCTAACCATGAGGAAGATGCTTCCCTCAATTGGAGGGGTCTTCCACTATTTCAATGCAAACCTTCCATCATTCAAACGCATGTGCCTTTTGTTCAAATGCATGCAGATCATACTTTACCAGACCTGCTCCTTAGGCCTCCCATAATTTTCAAGCCTCGGCCTTGAAGGCTATGAGCCTTAAAGCAGGGGAGGCCCTTTGGAGTAGGCCTTCCCCTAGGTATGCATTTGGGCCAGAGTGAACCGGCATCCACTAGTGCACCATGAAGGATGGAATGTATTTGGATAGGAAACATTTTTTCAATGTATTCTTGTACTGTAGCAACTAGAACCCATTAGTGCACCATGAAGGATCTGGGGATTTTTTTTCAAAGTTTTCATGTAAGTCCATTGGTGAGTATCCCCAACATTAATTAGCATGAGATGGCAATTGTCTTAGGTAGGTTGTAGCTTTTTCTTTAAATGTTGATACAAGTGGCAAAATAGGAAGTGCCTAGCAAGTCATTTTATTTCTGACTACTTATTGCCAGATCTCTGGGGAAAAGAAGGCTTGATCCCAATACAAAGGATTTTAGGGATCAAAAGAAAAGAAAAGAAACATATTAAAACTCTATGTGATGAACCATTGGATAGCCATATCATTACAATATATGGATACTCATTAGCATGCAATTGCTAACCTTCCACCAACTAGTAACCTACATTCGATTTTAGTGGGGTCATTCCTAAAATGAGGATTGTAGGGTGAGGCAGTATTTTAGGAATATTGTCCGGCTTTACATATGGCAAGGCACAAGGTGAACATTATCATGAACTTTAACATATAGAGATAATGAGGCATAGGAGGGGGAAGGTTCTTACACTTACTCTTTAGGAGAGAGGGATTTTACACCTATACACAAATGTAAGATCCTTCCTCTTTTCTACAAGGGAAATCACAAATATAAGGTGCCCTCCAAATACACTTAGGAAATTTCTGGAAGTGCTTTTGAGAACTATTTTCCCTTGGCTCCCCTTGGCAATAACTCATAACCACTTTTGGGATAGTGCTGGGCAGCTGGGCAGCAGTAAAATCCATGCCTTCTGAAAGAGGGGTTCTTGTGTCCATTTCTTTTGTGGCAATGCAAAGGGGTGGTAATGTTGCCTTTGAACCACCTATGAATCACCTTTGAACCCCCTATGAACTGCCCATAACCTGCATATGAACCTTTGAACCACGCATGTACAAGTATTGTTTTTGTTGCTGCCCTGCCCAGCATTATCCCACAAGGGGTTGGCAGTTAGTGCGGAGACCAGTCTCCCTCTGACTTATTATATATTATCGTAAAATGGAACCCATCTAAGTGATAGGAAGCTGCAGTAGGGACTTTTATAACATGTAGATTGGAGAAAATTAAATAAACTAGAGCCAATGTTTCTAGTTCAATAAAGGAAGAATTTTTTAAAAATCTAAATTCTTATCCCATGCTCCTTTCTCTTGAATCTACAGTTGCTAAAGGATTTTGTAGGATAATTATCTCCTTGCCATCCCTACACATTCTAATTTGAGGAATAATTGCTTGCAAGTTGCATTCGTGCCACAAAAACAAATTCTATTTGCAAACTTATGTCTTGAGAGTATAAACATTTTCTATCATTTAAAGTTATTTTAACAGTTATATTGAGGTCACATGTAACACATGAGTTCAAATGTCTTACTCTAAAGGTTAAATGAATGATAAATTCCTTTCAGAAAAATTTCAACATATACTCTCATCTTAGGTGTTTTGAGCTATCAAAGATATCAAACCCAGGAATTATTTATTGAATATTAGCATTTAATTGGGTCAATCACATAGGATAACCATTTTATGCAACTCCATTAATTGAATTGCACACTATGAGTGGCTACTTCAAAGGCACCTAATGTTACCAGTAAAGAGTGCAGGGATCAATTAATACCGATTAGGGAACTTTTTTCAATGTTGTGATTAAAAAATTTAGAAGTTTTCCACAAGATAGAAAAGAATATTCTAACGCACATTAGAAAAACGAACTTTACCAAAAGTTTCTTTATTTTTTTCAATAAAAAACCAAAAAACTATCCAAAAAAACTGATATCAATATTCCCAAATATTTTGTTCAAGTATGTATCATTCTTACTTCCTGGAACGAGTTATCAGATTAAATGGCATTAGGGACAAGCAAATGGCTAATGATTCTGCCCTTCGTGGCAAGCTCAAACCAACAAAATAGGAACTGTTTCACAATGCGACGTTTCCCGAAAACTGGACTCAGAGCTCACACTGACACCTGGTGAACAATCCTCAAAGTGTAGACACAAATGAAAGCTACATATCTCAGCTCTCCCTTAGAAGCAGCTCGACCAATAGAAACCAGATTCTTTTGGGTTTCTGTTGGGACACCCGTGCGCGCCCCCTAAACAACTAGTGGAGAAATTTGTGTCTGAACTTGCATTTATGTTCTACCAATTCCACGTTCACGTGCAATGTTTTCATCCCGTTCCTATTCCCAAATCAACTGGCACTGCTGAGCATGTTCACGTGCGAGCAACTTCGCGTGTGCATGTTGCGGCCTGCTGTTGGCGGTCGGTGAAATCGTGAAATCATGACCTCTGTAGCAGAGTTCCAGTGATTTTTTCTCCCTACAAATTTTGTCGTTTCTCTACCAGGAAAAACAGGAATTTTAAAAGTTTTCCTTTCCTCTTTCTAGTGTAGATCTGGCTAATTTTGTATTAAACATTTGTAAAATTTAGGCAAATGCTTGTACAATGGTAAAATTAAATAATTATATATAATTTTTGAGGTTTTCTCAGACAAGTCCAGCAACAGGCGTATACTGCATGTGCAAATTGATGATAGAAAATTGGGGAGGGCCGAAGTCCCCTGTCGGTAGCGGGAATGGATTTGGTGAAGATATAAACATGTACGAGGGTGATGGTGATGACTGTTGAAGCCATTTAGCCACGTGTGAACCACAAATCCTTATTATCTAGGGACTATGTCTGTAATCAATCTAGTTAAAGTTAGTTGATCTAGATTGACCGTTTACGATAAACGTACGGAGAGCAAGTCCTTTGCGTAGTATAATCCACTTCAATAATTAGAGGTTCTATGTACGCCGCCGTCGCTCGTCAAGGGGAGACTCGACAAATGGAAGTATTCATTTCTCATGGCGTACCCCTTCGCTCTTGAACTTCCTTAGTACTAGAGGACTTTGTATATTGGACCACGTTTGGACGTCATCAGCATCTCGTAAGCAAGTGCTCCGTTTCACAAAACTTTTTCAAATCTCCTAAGAAAATATCTTAAAACAATGAACCTGAAAGAATTTTTCATATCAAAATTTCAAATCGAATTTATAGATTACAGCCGTTTGAAAATATTCATGCACCTCCGAAATTAGAAGTGCTCATTATGCATCGTCGACAAACAAAACGCAGTTAGTTAATATTCACTAATGACGTATTTTAGTGTCGAATAAATTAGTGAAGAATCCGTTTTTGCCTTCTCGGATCACATGTATAATTTATGAACGGTTAGAACTTGCAACTCGACTGAAAATCACCAGGTGTCTGGAGATACGACTTATAATTTGCACGTAATTAACTCCTTTTCCGTGGACTAAGAAATGACCACCACGCAGTTGTTTTTTAAAACTATCAATCCACTGTTAAATTTGTTTATGGTTGCAGCGCTCACGTTCTTAGTACATGCCCTTATAAATCTACAGCTAAGGCATGCAGGAAATGAACGTCACAAATGGCTTTGAAAAATAATTGGCACCTTAATTCTTTCTGTAACTTAACTTTCCTTCGCTTAATTAGTGTCTGATTCATCTCTCTAGATCTCACATTTCAAGAGTCCAGGTGCATATTCACCATGAATTTAGATCACTCAAGCTTGCGCCTATTGAAATTAGGCTGTAACTGTGCAATATTTAATTACTTGAATCTAAATAAAATTTTCCTATAAAATCTGCCTAGTAATTCTCGGACAAGAACATCTTGTAAATTTGTTCTAGACATATACACATCCTTCACTAGTCATAAAACATGCTTGTAAAAGAGTGTATGTGTGTATTTGGGGGCTAGCTAGCAAGCTTTTATAAGCCCTTGTGAGGAGTTAGTATAAGATTAATACAAGAGCTTTTTGTTTCTGAACATCATCTATAGCAAGCTAGTGCAACACAACCACACTAATCCAGTATTAAAAACTCATAAACTTACTATATAATAAGCTTCAAGCGTCTTCCTAGAAAGAGTTTCATGAGCATATATGATCAACCCACATACCAGGAATGCTCTACTACATATCAAAATGGTTCAGCTTATATGGTGAACTAGTATATATACCATTCCCGCCAATTGGACTACTTACAAGCCGGCTGTGAAGATTATATGTAAAAAAGTTGTCTCAAAATCCAGCATCCCTCTGCATGCGAGAGAAACTGCTGTAAGTGCTGATCAGCTGTCTTGGAAACATAGCTGATTATAAGACGCGTGCTGCAAGTATCAGTATTTTTTTGGTTCTGGAATATTAAGATAAATGTCTTCAAAGAGAATCAGCTAAGTGGAGATCTGGCATCCTAGTCTGGAAGAATAGAAACTGCAGCTGATCCAGAATGACAACAGATTGATCCACTAGAGCAGACATTGAGCTCAGAATTAGAAATAGAACTTGACAGACCAAGACTTCCAAGGGGCAGTCTGATCCTGCAGCTGCACCATGCAATATGTGTCGCATGATCAAGCTGTTGTAAGTTGTTGACAACCGGCTGGATCACGTCATTTGCTTGTTGACACCATGACCTACTGCTGGCCTAATCCAGTGGACGAAGGATTTGTAGCAATACAGGATCAAAGGGTAGGTATGGTCGACCTCCAATGAGCACACCAGCAGGCTCATCAAAGCGTCCAGTTGCTGCCGAGTTATTTGGCAGATCGTCAGCAGCTAGTGCAGCAGCATTGTTTCCAGCAGCATCAACTACTAGACGAGCTAGGATCTGCAGTGGATCATCGGCCTGCACATACCACGGTAGGATTAATGGCGGTGGATTAATGAGCTCAAAGTCAGGAGTCGGCTCCACGTCATGCAGGTCGACTACCTGCTGCTCCCAGCTTATGGTTACTGAGGTTTCGTGTAGGTCATCATCATCATCAGCTGCTAGGAGCTGGATACACTGATCAGATGCAGTACTTCCGGAAGCTGCTGGAACGTCTGTGTGGTTGATGCCATTCTCTGACATAGTGGCATTCTGAATTTGTAAACAAACAATTACATTTCCTGGACCTCTCCTGGACTCACATCAGGCTCAATTTCACATTGAACCCACAATGTCAGCCTGCCAGAAAGCCATCAGTCCCCTTGGGATTTTACATTGTCTTGAAGAAATTGTTTTAGATGGATCAAGGAGCATCCCTTTGAAGTTTGAACGCTAAAAGAGGATGACATAAAGCATGAATTAGTACCTGCTGCAATGTCTGGTTCCGTGTCCCTTCACCTCCTACAACGGCGCCCTTCTTCTTACGAGGAGTATATGGCTTCTTGGGGGCCTTCTGTTTGCCCCGTCCCCTCTTCACTTTTTTCTGAGCGGAAGGTACTGGAAGTCCAGCATCTGTAACATACCAAACACATCAGTTATAACTTACAACTACATAGTATCAGAAGGAATTATCTTGGGAAAGGGAAAGTTCAAAGGACATTACAGTGTAGTACTTGACCTGAAGGCTCATAGCTTGGTGGATCATCATGTGGTGCAAGCCACTCACCGATGGCAGCTTCCTGTGCTGTAAATGGCAGAGTCCGGACAAAAAATGTGTCTTTGATCGTTTGAGTCATGTCCTTGTTTTCTTGCACGGCTTTGTCGTAGACAGCTCTGCAATCAACCATCACTTAGGGCAACAATCAGTCAATTATCCCATACTAAAGCTAACTTCGTTGTGCAGCTGATCTACATGTATGCCATTTGTCTTAGATGATTCTAAGCTCATATGTACATGTGTCTTTTGATTGTTGCTTCATATCTCTGCAGTTTTAGAAGCAGACTTCCAAGATTCATACATACTGCAATTGTGATCACAGCACACATTAAGAAGGTCTAGAAGAGGACCCGAAGCAGAAGCTAGGGTTCCAGCTATTAAGCTAGGGTTTTGATGAGAAAATATTAAGATCATAAGAAAGGAAAAACAAAACTTGATTCAAGCTGCATGTCAAGAACTGCAGGAACTCCTGCATGATCTGCAGGGTACCTGGCTGCTTCTTCCTCGGTGCTGTATGAGCCCACGATTTCACCAAGCGGACTGCCAAAACAATAAATATTCAAGATCACCAACAAGAAGTTCTTCCAGTCAATGGTCAGTATAAGTATCTCATGACCACATGTAATTCCTCACATGCTGATGCTGAGCACCGAAACCTATGTTTGTGTTTTCGTCTCATGAGTGCAGTTGCACTAAAGGGGTCACCATTGCACAATCCAGATTGCAGACTACTAACAAGAGTACACAACATTCACTCATGATCACTGCAGTGTCTACAGGAGAGAAATTCGATGTGCAGCATGTGGTGAAAGATAGATTCATGCATATTACACGCAGGAATGTGTAGGTTTACCTCCTCTTCCAGCTCTCCCCGTAAGTAGCCTCTAATTTTCCTTCCTTGATCTTCGTCTCACAAGGGTATGTCCACACAGAACCAGGTCCCTTGCTGTCTCCTCTAATGAACAGAGCCATTTGGTCGTTGGTGAGAAGCTTCAGCTGCAGTGAACAAAACCACGCAAGGAATGAATGAATGAATTCATCAAGCTGTAGTTGCAGATGGATCCCTCCATGCAAACATCACGTCATTCGTGTTGCAGCAGATCATCTCACAACCCATGATCCAATTACATAGTTGTATAAACCAGTACTACTCAGAAATCAAAGAATCAACGAGACTTCTAGCTAGGACCCTGCAACCATGATAGAAAGATATCAAGGAAGAAGAGCTCTCATAAGAACATCAGAAACTGCCAGCTACAAGCTTTCTGTACCGAACCTGTATTGCTGCTTACCCTTCTCACATCATCTTCGTATTGTTGAGCAGGCTTGAAGTTGATATGATCCTGGAACCCCTCGCCTCTCAGTACAAGGGCTGCTTTGTTGTAAGCCCTGCAATAAGACCACACATGATCCATGAGCTGCACTCAGACAACAGCATAGGCAATTGTTGTTACAGCTTGTTCAGCATTCTCACTGTCATTCATGCATGGTGCAGCACGACAATTCACAATCCAGCAGCTGCAGCTGGTTACTAGTTCATGAAGAACTGCTGCTTTAATGTATGGAATCCTAGCTAGCTCAAGAGGCAAAACAGTACTCCAACAATTAGGTCTCGAAGATACACTGGAGTATCTAGATGTGTACCTTGCAGCTTCTTCCTTGGTGGCTGATGCACCTGCATCCAAGATCAACAAGCAAATGCAAACAGAATGAGATTGATCACATGATGAGCAGCAACAAATTGACATCCTCTACAATCAAAAGAGCAGCAGCAGCTGGTAATGAGAACTTTCTGATCGAGCTTGGCATGCTAGAAGTGAGGGCAATGTACCGAGATTGGGATGTTTATGCGGCTCCACATCAGCAACGTCCGTAGCTTGCGCGCCAACGTCGTCGTTGGCGGGGAAACCACTTTCACTGCCATGGTCATGCAACTGCAGCTGCTGAAATACGGCAGCTACTGTACCAGCTTCATCGACGACACTCGACAGGGGGGGCGCATAGTGAGTGACATCTTCCATCTCCCGGCCACCCACTGCATCACCCATATTCTCTTGCACCGTCGGCAGCTGGTGAGGGTACTCACGATAGTAGCGGCGGACTGGACCGCCTTCGTCGACAGCCATCATCGAACGCTGCTGGGTGCAGTCTTCGCGAGGGCAGAAACGCATCAGCTCCTGAACACAAAACTCACACATACATCTTCCTTGAGCGTTGACAGGATCAGCGCCTTGCAATGCTGTCGTACCCAGGTTGACGTTGTTGCCTTGGTCGTCATCGTTTCCATGATGAGGAGGAACTGCAAAATGGAAGGCGGGGTCCATGGGATACCAAGCATATGCGGGCCGTGTAACTTCGGACATCATGGCTTCTCTCCGGAACGAAATTTCAGGACGTGATTGCAGATGAATTCCTGGCAAATCCAATGTCGAGCCCGGCGCCAAGCCAAAAGCCCTTTGAAAGCGCTCAACAGTTTCCGCATTCGCCGGTATCTGTCCGAAGTAGAGCTGCACGCGGTCTTCCTGCATCCCACTGTCGACGTTCGGAACCATGTAGAGATCTGATTCCATTCCTTCTATCCTTCCACCTGCAAGGCAAGAAAGTCAGTGGTGCTGCTTCGTGAGATCACAAAAACAATCGTTCCCAGAACTTCAGACCTACTCCATGCGATCTGGAAGGGAAGAAAAAGACACATACCTGTGCAAGGGTCAAAGGAAAGAAGACGATCTGAAAGCAAACGGAAACTCTAGTGAGTTACTGCACCGCACAACCTCACAGAAAATACAGCCAAGAAACGATAGATCACGAGAAGAGCGAGAAAGAGAGAGAGAGAGAGAGAGAGAGAGAGAGAGAGAGAGAGCGCGAGAGAGAGCGAGAGCGCGAGAGCAAGGAAGGAGACAGAGTGAGCCAGCTTGGGGTCTCGCGACTTTGGCGGCGAGCAAGGGAGGACAGCCGGGACTTCTTCGGGTCGGTTTGGTTGGTTTTTTTTTAGGGTTGTTTTTGTTTCTTCGGGTCGGCGGCCTCGGGTACCGTCGGTTCTCAGTCAACGAAGGTACTCAACTGGTCAACAAACTGGAGACGTCCGCAACTGAGGTCCAGAACAATGTTAATAATGTGATATTGGGCGGTTCTCAGATATAAGCCGGTTATCTCAAGGAGAAAACATGGTTCTAAATTAGGTGAGAATCGCCTTCCCAAGAACCATCTCGGGTATCATTTGACCTCAACTTTGGTACTCAAGTCAGATATTGATTGGACCACTAGGTTCAGTTCTCAACCTACTACAAAAAGTGGGGCTTGCTTTTTTTTGATAGTTCTTAAAACATTTTATACAAAAAGTCTTAAGAAATTTGGGGCACAGGAGGAGGGGTATGTTCTTAAAATTTATTTTAAGAACTAGAATTGGTGATGCTTAGAGAGAGAACTGCTCAACATTGATTAAAAACTGCTGGTTTCAATTAGTATGAACTAAACTAGAATTTGTTCAATGATTTTTTTAATTGGAAGCGAAATTGGAGCCTGATTTTACTTCTTAAAGAACCAGATGCAGAACTGGATTTGAAATGATCTCAAATCTATTTATTGTGGAGCCCAAATTGGAACCAAGATTTTAAAAGCATTGAACAATGTTTTTATAGAAAAAACATTAGCAAGGGAGGTTAAGTGGCAGTTCCGGTCTGGTTAGTAAGAACTGAAGTGAAACTAGGTCTAATGTTCACAACTAGAACAATAATTCTTTTGGGTTATGAATCTAGAACCAAATTCTTAGTTTCATGTAGTGTAACCAAGCCGGTCATGGTACACTTAAGTGCTCAATGCATAACAACTTCTTCATCATGCATCCATTGTAGATGGACTACAAAGACCAGTTCTATCTTAGATCTTGGTGCACCTAGAGCTTTTTGGATCATGCAAACTGGGGTTGGCTTGAGTGAAAGATGGCTAACAAAAGGAAGGGTGGTCAAAAGTTCTAAAAAAATCTAGTTGGATCAAAGAAATTGCTATGAACATGTGTTGTCAGCCTTACAACCTATAACAAAAGCTTGAATGGTAATCATTGGGACCTTCAGCACTGCACCAAATTGGATGGATGTTGAAAACAAACACATTTTTGTTAAAAAAATCGTTTACTTTCCTATTGCTGGCTGAGATTTTGATTAGAAATAGGGCATGTGAATCAATGGTGATGGGATTGTTGTTGTTCCATGAACCATAAGTTTGAGAATGTTAAAAGGTGTCATCGTGTGTCTCTGGGTGTGGGTGTTTCATGATCATGAAGAGTTGACCTATTTCACCCCATAATGCATGTTAAGAGCTTTGATGGTGGACCTTGTTGAGAGCTCCAATGTCTTGGCTAGCTTTTTGTGGTGCAATGTTTTTCATGATCTCTTGTTTCGTTGTTGTTGAACAAGTGGGTGAAAGCACACTATGGGGTGGGGGGCAAAATTGTTATCACATTGTACTATTTTTTAGGGGTCCCGTATTTGAAATTCAACCATGTCATTTTTATGAAAACATTTCACAATATCTTTGCATACTATGGGAGGTCAAAACCCAAATAATTCAAATTCCAAAGAAAATACACTTTTTGATCTAATATGATGTGATGTTAGAATAACTTTGTGCCAAAAATATATATGTTACAGCATTTTTAAAAATGCAAATATACTCCAAAAATGATTGAAATAATTTTTAGTCTTTGTCAAATTTGTAATATCTATTAAACATTATGATTCCATATGATTAAAATAAATTTTTGAACCATGTGAAAAGTTTGATAATTATCACATCACAAATGGGTGTTTTTGGGGGTCATGACCATAAATATGTGATAAATTAACATTTCGATAAACTATCATTTTTAAGTGGAAGATGACAAGATATGTGAGGTGGGTCATTTTTTAAAATTACATTTCAAACATTTTTTGGTTAACTAATTCAAACCCAAACCTAATGTAATCCAAAAACAGAAATAGGTTTTATTATATTACATATACCATAAATATACCCATTATTTTTTCAAATAATATGATATGTCATTAATTTTGTGAAAATCAAAATACCAAACCCAAACACCAAAAATGAAACCCAAAATTAAATGCAACACATTTTGGAGAAATATACTTTACACACATGTCATGAAAGTGCCCATAATGGCCCCCTTGTAGTGTGCTTTCACCCAAGTCCAAATGTTGTTGAAACATTCATCACGTTCATGTTCTTGCTTTAATGTTTGTCATAGTTTTTTATTAGTGCTCATCACTTTAATGTTCATTATGGTCCTTTGTTTTGTTCATCATCTTGATGTTCATGTTTTGTCCTTTACAAGTGTTCATCACCTTAATGTCCATTGTGGTCCTTTATTGGTGTTCATTGTTTTGATGTTTATCATAGTCTTCTATTGATGTTCATCGCTTTGATGTTCATTGTGGTCTTCTATCATGTTCATCATTTTAATGTTCGTTATGGGACTTTGCTAATGTTTATCCCCTTAATGTTTATCATAATATTTTGCTGATGATCATTGCCTTGATGTTTGTCACGTTCCTAACTTTTACAAATGTTCATCAACATCATGTTTAGGTGCAATGATGCACCCCCAAATTCCTTAATGGACTCAAACGTGAGTCCAAACTGAAAACAACGAAAAAAACAAGGAATCGGGGCACGCTCCTTAACTCGCAACATTTTGAAGGGTAGAGGGGCGTGCTGGAGCTCTAGGATGTGACTAAGAATAACGACAAGCATCAACTACTCACACGGACCATAACTTGGACTTGGGGGAAGCCACCACCTTCCCCCCTTATAGTATACTTTGTGCCTCTCCACGAAACCCACATTCAAATGGCATTTTTGCCCTGGAATTCCCAAGTGGGAGTCCCAAAATTACCAAAGTTGAGACTCCCATGGCTTACAACATACCGTTGGAAAGCTTTTGACGAAGACTACAACTTTTTTTGAGACCTCATCTTAATCGAAGGTCCGCACACAAAGTTATGGGGCCCCAAAATCATGGGAGTCCCAAAATTACCAAAGTTGGGACTCCCACAACTTTGGGGCCCCATAATTTTGTGTGCGGACCTACAATTAAGATGCAGTCTCAAACAAAGTTGTAGTCCTCGTCAAAATCTTTCCAACGATATGTTGCAAGCCACCTGCACGCAAGGAAATCGAGTTGATTCCCGACTTTTAGTGGTCGGGAATCAAATTACCAATTTGACTCCCGGCCTTTCTTTTGGCGATAAGTTGTGTTTTAGATGTCCAAATGGGTGATGCAAGCCCATTTTAGACATCTATGTTTCAATAGCTTTCCAATGGTATTAAGAATTTTTTAAGCCATTGGGTTTTGATCCTTGCAATCACTCTCTGAACATTCAGGAATTCACAGGGATTCCAACTCCCAAATGGGAGCTCCTTTGGGAGTGTGAGGGTTCATTCCCTCACACTTTCCTTCACTCCCGGGCTTCCTTTTTGGCCCACAACCTTGCAAGTCCTTGCCTTGGTTGCAAGTCGAAGGCTAGGGTTACGACATGCAATCTTCCTAACTTGTCCTCCAAATGTTGTGAAACACTGCAACCTAACTATAGTGTGACTTTTTACTACCATCCTTGTTCATTAACATCATGTTTGCCATGTTTTGTTTTTAACTACAAGTCAAGCTCATCCTCCCCCTTCCATGGCCCCAAATCTTCCCAGCTAGTCTTCCAAATGCTATAGAATGTCATGACATTGCTACAGTGTGACCCTTGGCTACCATCCTCTCCCTTGCCCATTACCTTGTCATCATTTGAACTATTTACAAAACCCCAAATTCACACTTTTATACCCTAGTGGATGTGCCCTAAAACCTAATTGATAATATTGGTGAAAGTGGTTTCCAACATCCCTTATTATTGTATGGTAAACCATAATGCCAAAAATCATGCCCTTACACATTTGTTTGTGACCTTGTATTCTATTCATTCAATGGTTGTTTTCCTACCACACTTGTCTTCCCTTTCCTTTCACCTTTTTTTGTTAACATTTTTCGTCACTACCTTGTCCAAATTTTTTTTCCTTAAGATTACTAAATACTCATCAAAGTTCTCAACATCAAAACAAGAGTAATCCATTAATGGCTCATTACCCCTAGTTTATCTTACAAATAGTTAAAGCAAAGCTAGTAAATTATACATGTTCAAGGCATTTTTGGTCAAGTTTAAGCAGCTTTGGCTTCTTTTTTATTATTGTTCATTAAAGCTAATTAATTAGATTAACTATCCATTCTTTTGATACTACGATTTCGTATACCTTAACCCCAGTTGAAAGGGTAAAATGACCATGCCTAATCCAAACACATGAGCCTATTTTATTGATTTCAACATGACGTGGGAACCGTGTCCATCCAAAATTAATAAATGGTGATTGGTGTTAAAAATTTCACCCCACTACAAAATATCATAGTTTTTCAAAAGGTTCAATTTGTTTAAAATGTTCACATTGACTAAAAGGATGTTCACTTTGGCTAAAGGCATGGGGCATGAAAAACACATGGTTATTTAAGTTGATTATTTTGATTAAAGTGACCATTTTGACCAAATGTTAAATTGTACATCTAATAAAAAATGACAAATTTTTTAAATGGTCCATCAAGATGCCCATGGCCTAGTCAAATCAGCCATATTGAATGGCCATGTTCAATTAAATATATTATTTTGAATAATTAGCCTACTTGCTATGCTTACTAAAGTACTACCTACCTATTTACTTACCATTTATTTACTTAGGTCCTATCTGTACCTACCTACTTACTTATTATTTTTTTACCTATGTTTTACCTATACATACTTATTTACTTACTTACCATCTACCTCCCCAAGTCCTACCTACTTATTTTATCTATTTATTTACCTACCTACCTACCTATCTATTTATCTACATACTTACCTACCTATTTATTTATCTAACTACTTACATACTTTTATTTATTTATTTATCTATCTACCTATTTATTATCTACCTACTTACCTATTTATTTATTTATTTATCTACCTACTTACTACCTATTTACATACCTACCTATAATTTATATAAGTAGGTAAGAGGCCATGGTGGGTAAGTAGGTCATGGGTGGGTGGGTGGGTAGGTAGGTACTTTTTATTTATTTATTATTTACAATTTATATGTACAAATGAGGTTTTTTTTAATTAATTTTTTTTGGCTGCCTAATTTTTAATCCAATTTGACTAATCAAAAAAACCATTGGTTTGACATTGGTTGATGTTGGGAATATTCAACAAATGATCACCTAATTGAAAAATGTTTTCAACCATATACCAATATAGTAAATGAGTTGGCTTAATTAATAATTTTCATAATTTTAATTAAAATATTAATCCTAATTGCAACAAAGTTACAAATGACATGAAGTTGAAAACTTTTTGGTTTAAAAAGGGGCATATTCTACTAGTGTCTATTTCATATCTACATTTTGTTGATATTTTCTACCTTAAATCCCCTTGTTATAGCTTCATTTGCTTCAATTTCAAGTTTGCATTTTGCTATTTTAGCTTTGCTTTCAAATCCTTTTGCTCTTGCTTCACATGCTTCAAACTTAGATTTGATTTCTTTCAATGCAAGTCCTTATTTACAATTTGTGCTAAATTTGTATATTCTATTTGCTCTCCTTGCAATTTTGGTTGTTGGTCTACTCATAAAAAATAAAATTAAGAATTAAAATTTTTTTTGTAGCTCTTGATTTACACTAGTGCTCATAGCTAAAAGAGGATCGAGAGGAGTTGTGAGACATGTTTTCTATATAAATAGATTTTCCTTTGGCTAAATAACTTGTGCATGCATATGATATTTGGAAGGAAATGCAAACCTTAAATCTTTTAGATTTAGGAAATCATTGAGTTGTGTTCCCATTCTTTGGTGAGAAATGTTTTTATTGCATATTTAAAGATCTTATTATGTTAAAGCATCTTCCTTTTACTAATAGGAATTGATGTTTTTACTAAACACTAGAAATCATCGACTTTATGATCATTTGGGCTCATTTACATGCCCCAAATTATGATAACCCACTCCCTTAGACCAAACATTCCCATTTTTCTCTATTGCCCCAACTTTCCCATATGGGCCACTTTCACCCCTTTCCACACATTTTTCTTATGTACACAATTTTTTTCAATAGCAAAGACATTACTTCTTCAATCTAGTGTTACATCTTGCCCATGACCAAACATGTTAAATAAAAAGTCCTCATATTTGCCTCCAAGCATGATCAATAACAGGCCCAATACTATCTAACACGGCACCCATGACCAAACACAACCCCATTTTTTAATGTACAAAACCATCTTAAATATCCATGGCATACATGTTCATTATGGAACACAACCTTTTTAAGATGGGACAAAATGTCAATAACCCAGAACACAAAAGTTTGTGATGGTGCGTTAGGCCATAGGTGGTTTTGTGTCCAGTCAACAGTGTTCGACTGAACTTTGGTAGGCTAGGTTCTGAATACAAAGGGTGTACCATGATGGAGTTGGTTACCCTACAACAAGCGAGGTTTTTATTTTTCAAATTCCTCAAGTAGGTCCACTAGCGAGGATCCCCCATATTAAATGGCGACTGTCCTATGTGGGTTGTAACAGTTTTACATTTAAATGCTGCTATAAGTGGCGACCTAGGAAGTGCCGTGGTTAAGATGTGGTTTGTTTAATTATTTTTATTTTTTCAATGACAAAAAAAAAAATTAAATAACTTTTTTGGACTTTTTGTGAAGTTGCGAATTCCCCCAAAAGAAAAACTGGTTGGATGTTCGCTTCAATTCTTTTTTAAAATATATAATTTTTTTTTTAATGTAGGATTTTAAATAACAAAAAATTATATAGTGCAAAACAGGAAAACCTGGAAATTTCAAGGCTCCTTTAGATGTCTACAAAACTCCAAATCATAATGCAAACATGGGTTGTGATTCCTAGATTTCAAATAGATTTTGGAAAACAAACTTTGGTCACCTGGATGACCCACATGACCATCTTACCAATGATTGTTTTTTCAATTTTGTAGCAATGATCAAGAAGTCAATTTAGCTAAATTTTTTTATTAACATGAAAGGAAAAGAAATTAAACATCCCTACTTTTTTTGAATTTTTAAATATTAGGCAAAAAATTTCTTTCAAAAATTCATTGGATTTGCAACAGAAAATGCCCAATAATTAGTAATATGCAAAATTTTGCACCCAAAAAAATGGCTGCCTCTTATGACTTGGATTATAAATTTCCCATACATTGTGCTCAAAGTTATTAATTGGGAGAAAATTTCTAATTTCTAAAGTTAACATGAAAATCTTACTGATTTTTATCAACCTCCAAATAGGCAGTCATTTTGCAAAATGGTAGAATCCCTATCCACTTCAACACTTAAGCAAAAACCCATGGTTTGCCAAGTTTAAATCCCATTTACTCTTGTTTAGTTGACATTATTCACAAACATTCGACCCATTCAAGTATCTAACCATGTTGCAAATATGGGTAAGAATATTGAACCCATCTCAAATTAGTTGTGCACCAACCAGCACTTTTTTTTATTGAAATTTTCCATTTTGCAATTTGTTTTTAAAAAAAATTATCAAATATTTCCTCTTTTTTTTTAATTACCAAAAATGGATAAAAATTTCTAAAAATCACCATGTGTTTTTACTCATTGTTCAAGCAGATAGCCAAGATATAAAAGGATTTTTATAAATTTGTACTTTGATAGCTGGTCTGCAACCAAATGTGATTAAATCTATTTGTGTATGATTACCAATGTGACAACATCAAAAAATTGGAATTTTTTTTTTTTATCGCCAACTAAACACCAAATTATTGGTTATGTGAAAATTAAAAATCTCCACACTTTGGAATTGTGTATGTATTATACGACATAATCAAGCATCAACAACAAGCAAACATTTTGAAAAGGGAACCACCCACCTATAAGGACTTGTGTTTTAGTTTTCAAAATGCCTACATTATCTTTATTTATTTTTTACAATGATACCATACCTAGCTGGTGGTTGGTCCCACCAAGTATCATGATAAAATAAAATAAAATAAAAATGATGCATATTGATTTTATGCCATGTAATGCCTAAGGTAGTGGCCATTATTGGAATTAGACCCCCTACACTACACCAAAACATAACAAATATGACTACACCCATGATTAGGTTTATAATAGTAAATATCATTCATGACTACATGATTATGTAATGAATATGGACGTAATTTATCCACTAGTTATATTTTTGTTCCAATTGTAAATCCTATGGAATGTGTTGTATATTTCAATTTAATCTAGCCATTTGATAGATAGGTAGAATAGGTAAGTAGGTAGGTAGGTAAATAAGACTAAGTACATAGGTAAAAAGACAATATTTATTTTTGGTGACAAGTTTTTTTTATTGGTTTGTCACAAGTAATATTTGCATTTTGAGTATATTTAATGCATGTATTGTGAGTAGGCTAATATTTTTTCATCTGGTTATATAGTTTACAAAGTTAAACTTGTTGACGAAAGATATGGGATAAATTTATAACATCATTTCACATCACCTTTTGTCCCTTACAAAAGTACCCAACTTTGACTATTATTCTTTTCATAGATTTTTGTCCAAATAAAAATAAATTTCATTCTTAAACATTTTCCCAAGATCTACACATCTTTATGAAAATTTCAACCAAAATATCAAGTAATTTGACTGAAAATGCATTTGAATTTTCACCATTTCATACATTTGAACAATAATGATATCTTGAAGACTTTTTGTTTTTCATAAAATAATTTTTAAATAAACATATTTAAAATCAACATGTTTTTTTGGTATATACATACATTATAGTGTATATAATTTCCCCACCTTTTAAAAATATATAAATTGTATAAATTTTGTGTTATATTTATTTATAATTATAAAAGATATTTTAAGATAAAATAGGTTATCTATGAAACATATAACATTTACAACATTTTAGAATTTTATGCAAAGTTTTAAAATTATTTAATATCATAATTATTATTTTATACACATAAACTTTCTAATTTGATAATTTTTATTGTGAATAGTAGATTTTGATCTTATTTTTTCATGTTCGTTTTAGTTCATTAAATGTGATTTAATGTAAAATATTTAAAATCCAAGTTATACGAAAAATGCTTTGATAAATTAATAATGATCAAATTTTATATTATTTGCTACCCATCACATGGAAACATGAAGAATAATGTCATTTTGGGGCATGTGGATTTCTTTTGAAATTCATTGGATATCACTAATAAGAATATATTTCATTATTTAATGTCAAAAAAGTCAAAGAAGATATTCATCTAAAAAAACCCTTTGAGCAAGAATCCCAACTTGAATTTTTTAATTATATTTTATGCATCAAACTTTATTCAATTTCATGGTTCAAAAATTTTGGCAATTTTTTTTCCAATTTTTGGGACTGTTTTCAAAAATGACTTTGTTTCCCCCCAAATTGTTTTTAGCCACTATTTAGAAATTCATATTAAATAATTAGTGACTTTAAGGCAAAAGTTCTAAAATTATAATGTATTAGTTATTTATTTGTGCATTAATTATGTGTTTGATCATCTACAAGTTTATTATATGCTTACTAAATACGTATGTCTACCTTCTAGATATTTTCCTTTTCAAGTCATAAATTTTTAATGTTTTGAATTGTACATTATTAAATAATTATATGGTGTTCATGAAAAAAAATTTAACCACATAATTTTACCCATTAAGACTTTTAGTCATGTAGTCATATCCATGGTTACAAGAATATGACTAAGCACAAATGTCAAATTTTGGCATTAGTGTTAGTTTAGCCTCATGTGAAACTTTATTCTAGTAATACCTAATGTGTTACTTCACATTAAAATACCCTTGTGCAAATTGCCACCCTTACATTATTCACTTCTCAAATTTCTTCCCCTAATTTCATGCAAGTTTGACATAATCCACATCTATGACAATTTAAATATTGATTGTGGCAATTAATGTTATTCATGGCTAAGAGTATTTTGTTGTAGCTCAAACATGGGGTTCTTTGTCATGCCCAATCATAAATTATTCCAAGGTTTTTCTTTGTACTTGAAAACACTTCCTAGCTTACAGGATGCATTTGTCAATCAACGCTTTGTTCTTCATCTGCAAACCTTCCACCATCCCTAAGTTAAACCAATGTTGTAATGGTATATAAGGTGCAACCTAAGTATATAGTACTGGTATGAGTATCCCTTTTACAGTATGCAAGTTTGCCATAAGCCCAAAGAAGTATTATGAGGGTCATTGTTGCTTCACCACATGCCATAATCACATATAGTTCATAAGCAAGCCCTTGGGAAGGTCTTTTAAGAAAAATGGTGTTTAACAAAAGAACCCAACTCAAATACAAGTTAATATGAACTTATTTGGGTTGTTGACTACACCTTTAAATTGATAGTCAAGGTAGAAGTTCAGTCTAGTTTCTAGTTTGGTTCATGTAACCAAAACCATCTCATCAAAGACATTCCAAAATTTGTAACCAAGGATTTGCATCCCCAAATGAATGCCCCATCCAAATAATGTAACAACTTTTACCTCATTGGATTTACAAGGATTAAACATCCATTGTCTAGTGTTAATTAATTAATAAGAAGTCATCAACACATCTTGTGCATCCCCTAATTTAATCAATTATCATTAATACAAGTTAGTAGAGGGTTTGTCTCCCTTACTAAAACTTTCATAAATGATGTAGTGCCCTTGAAGTGCATATTCTAGAATCCACAAAAGGCAAATTAGTAATTGTTTCCTCATAAAAATTGATAATGGGATGATGCATCAAAGAAAGATTTTCTTTGCACCAATTTCACATTTGCCCAACAATCGCAACTCTCACTTGTGATTTGCAAATTTCCCCAAATGGTTATTTTGAGGCAAGTTTGGACTAATGTTGTGCAAGTATTGAGTTTTAAAAGAATATGTAGTCTCAAGTATTATAACTTTGGTTACTCCTTTGGATAAGGTTTTCAATTTTTTAATAAATATTCTAGAACCTTTGGTTATAATTTAATTTATTTCTCGCAACTCATGATGGTTACTGAGTATGAGATTTAAAGTTGTTGAAGTGGACGCAATTCTGATTATGGTTAGGATTTAGGGTTATGGTTTCAAAAGTTCTCATTTGATTCAATTGACATGGATTTTATCATTTGAGTTTCCTACACATCATACATTGTAACAAAACTTATAATATAATATAATAAAATTTTAAATGCATATTACATGTGAGCATAATGCAAGGTATGATTATAATAGAAATGATGTAGAAGTTCTTATGTATAATTCAAAGTCTTAGCATCCTACAATCATCTATGAAGATGATTTTTTATTCAAAATGATGAAGAAAACCTTAAACCCTCATAGTACTTATTTAAAACAATGAAATTATGGGGCCTTAGGGGTTACCTCCACTAAAAATAGGGAAGTAGAATATTTCAAGTTTTACCTTAATTCTACCATGATTGGTGATTTGTAGCTAAGGCTCCATCAAGTTCTTAATATTTAGATCCAGCTAGGTCACATTTTTATACATGGATCTAGAACCACCAATTTTAAAACTTGGATCTGGGTTCCTACACAACATTGGTTTGGACTAGCTTTATGCAAAATTTTATTTGAATTTTTTAAAGAACCATGATGATATACCTAAACTAGTTATTTGATGTTTTGACAGTCATGATTTGAAATTTAAAAACCACCCAACACTGGTTAGGATTGCTCTATTATGACCAGTGTTGGCCAATTCTCATTTTTTACCCGTTACTAGGTACATCAACCACTAGTTCAAAATTTTGAGAAGAAAATTCAGAATTGCAACCGCAACCATCCTTTAAATAAAACTAGAACCAAAACCTGCCTCAAAATTCAACACATCCAGCTTTTGATTCTAAATATTTTAATTCAAAAATAACTAAAAATTTAAATTGTAGAAATAATTTAAAATTTTCTAATTTCAAATAATTTTAAAATTTAAAATTTCAAATAATTTTCAAATTTCAAATTTAAAACAATTTTAAAATTTTAATTTAAAAAGTGTTTAAAATTTTTTTAAGTATTTTTAATTTAAAAATAATTTATAATTTTAAATTTTAAATTTTAAATTTTAAAATTGAAAATTATTCTAAAATTGAAAATTATTCTAAAATTGAAAATTATTTTCAATTTTAAATTTTAAAAGTATTTTGAAATTCTAAATATAAAAAATTATTTTATATTTTAAAGTTATTTTAAATTTCTAAAATTTTAAAATTATTTTAAATTTATATTTTAAAAGTATTTTAAATTTATATTTTAAAATTATTTTAAATTTATATTTTAAAAGTATTTTAAATTTATGTTTTAAAATTATTTTAAATTTATGTTTTAAAAGTATTTTAAATTTATATTTTAACAGTATTTTAAATTTATATTTAAAAATTCTATATGTTAAAAATTATTTAAAAATTATTCCAAAATTCTAAATCTTAAAAATATTTTTAAATGAAATTATTTAGATTTTAAATTATGAAAATAATTTAGATTGAAATTATTTTCAATTTTAAATTATTTTCATCTTAATTTTAAATTTCTGACTAGGGCTAGAGATGATGTTAGTTTGAATAATGACAGCACAACGTTGTAGAATAATAATTTTGGGGTGGGGTGAGGTGGTCATGAGGGATGTAGGTCTTACTTTTGGGACATGTCTCAAGCATGCAAGTTTTTTGTAGGAAAATTTTAAAAATTGGTGAGCTTGGACACATAGTTGATATTTCGTTGTCATATTTTATTGGTGGTACAGTGCTAGCTAAAGGAAGAAAAAAAATCAGTTTTGGGCTATGAGTAGGTAAGTAGAACTGGATCCAGTTTAGAACCAGATACATCTAGGAAGTTGTTTTTAAAAATAAGGACCCAAGGTTCACGAAATGTGAGGGCAGCAAATCCTGCAACTGGACCAAAGGGTCTATCAAAAATTTCAAAATCCTGCAACTGGAACCAAAGGTACTCTTGAAAGGTAGGAACTAGGAACCAGCCAACACTGGTTATGACCAGTTTTGTCCAGTTCTAGTTTTTAAAGAGAACTTTTATTGCAGTTTCCTAGTTTTCAACAAAAATTGATGAAACATTTGGTTTCAGTCCTATCTAAAAAGAATTATGGTGCATTCACACTTGATGTTAAGTGAGTGTTAAATGAAAATCTAGGTGGCATACTAGGTGGCACCCAATGTTAAATGAGTGACAGCTTAATGTTTAGGGTTTAGGGTACTAATGTTTGGATGATATGATTCCACATTAGTACTGTGATACACATTTATTCCACTTGGTAAAACTCTGAATGTTGCAATACACATCTTCAAAGCCATTTCTGCTTTAAAATTGGTATGTATGAAAACTCTCACAAAGTGCTGGGTTTCATAAATTTGAGAACAATCAATTATCTGAGATGATTCTCAGAAGCCAATTATCAGATTTGTCTATTAATCACAAAAACCATTGTCAAAACAAGACAAGCATTAGGTTTTACAAGCAACACTGCTAATAAGAAGAAAAACCTTAAAAGCTTTGGGTGCTTCTAGAAACTAGACATCCTAGTTAGTAACGACATAGACCCCCTAGACTTAGCCTAAAACTAAGCCTAAAAACCTGACCCTTATTTCACACTTTTATATCCCACCCTGGGTATCAACAGTTTGAAGGGTATGGAAAGGATCCATTAGATGTCTGGGTTAGTTCTCACCCAAAAAAATAAAACTAGAGTTTTGGATAGCAGTCAGAATATCACCAAATTTAATATTGGTAGGTGTTCAAAGTCTAATTCACAAATGATACCCGTGTAATCCTTTGCCCTTATTTTGATACCTACCCAACATCGATAAAAAAACCACCATCCCTTTGAGAGTATTTAGAATGACTACAAACTACTCACTAGGCTTCAACCATAGAAGAATTCTCACAATTGAAGAATTGGAAAGAAGTTGTCCTTTACATGTACAGGGTCACACAACTTTTTGCCTTTCACTAGAAGGACCAGATGCCATTGAGGGGGCAGTGAAGTCTTCAAAATTAAGGCTTGTGCAGCCTAAGGCATATTCTGCCTTCTAGTGAGCCACTAGAATGTATAAGGGTAGTCACTCACCCCAGCATTAGGGACTACATAATTCGGTGACAGAATACCCTTAGGGTGCTTTTCCTTGTATAAAGGACTCTAATTGTCCTCTCTGTATTACCTTGTGCAAAATCAACAGAGAAGTGTAGAATTGGCACTTGACAACAAAACGAAATATTTTGCACCATAAATTACCTTTTACTAGCTAGGCGTACAAGCCAAGTGCAAATCCCTTCAGTTCTTACAATGAATGGCTGGTGACGAGACATAGACACTTTGACCCATGAATCAATTGATACTCGAAATTTAGAAGCTAAGAGCATCTCGGCCGGTGCTCAGTATGTGACTTCAGATAGTGAAATTTATTGTGGAAAAGTCAAAATGTGCAAGTTTAGCTCAGGAAATTGGTTTTTCTCCACCAAATTTGTGCAGCTTGCTGTGGCTGGTAAATGGCACAACGCAATTGTGCACCTCCAAAATAGAGTAATAAATTGGACCTGACTGCGTCTCAGTATTTCTGATTGGTCAATCATAATGATTGGTCCAGGTGGTTTGCTATTCCTGCATATATGCAGTTCCAGTTTTATTGGTGGGGTTGCCAAAAAAACAGCTAAACTTAGACATTTAATTTTATTATCCAGAGTGACATACTGAGCACTGATGGAGATGCTCTAATGGTCACAAAGAGAATTTTTACATCATTATTTTTTGATTTAGCCATTACAAAGTATGTGTTACCAGTGCGGGGTGGGTTTTCTTTTGGGGGTAATAGTTGGGTCCAGATATTTGAAAATAAAAAATTCAAAGAATTGCTTGGGTCCAATTCTTTTGGTTTTAGGAGATTTGGAGAATTGCCCGGGTCTACGTCTTAGACCAAAGATGCCAAAGAGAGGTGGTTATGAGGTGGGGGAGAGGGTTAGGATATATGATTAATCGAGCATAAGGTCTGTTTTTTAACAAAAACCTGGACAAGTACAAAAAGGTTCTTCTATGAGAGTTTTTGGTCTTAAAAACAATGCCAAGTCTTTTGCCAAATGATTAAGGCTTTAACAAATGGTCTTAAATCTTTTAAGCTTAGAAGACGAGAGCTATTTTTTCTTTGCAATATGAAGGTAGTAAAATCTGTCTATGAAACCATTATTGGTCCAAGTTTTTGATAGACACACTACATTGTTATTCTCCTCAGCCTGAGTTTGATTATGAATATTTGAAATTTTAAAATCATTGATTATAGGGCAGGGTGAGTGTTAACTTTCCGAAAATGTCGGGTTGGAAGGGGTCCGGGTTTTTGAATAAGTAAGACCCAACAAGCAGATATACATATACCCAAGCTGATACCCATTTAATACTGGATACAAAAAGAAATTCCCGCCCCACACTGGTTAATACACTGTTTTGACTGGTCTTTTGTTGAAGCTTTCTACCTTGAAAATAATACTTCATGGATCTTGACAAATTTCTCTAATGGTCTAGAAATCAGAAAACTCCCTAATCTCAACTTCCTTTCATGTTTAGAGTGCTTTCATAGCATTATGAAGACCTGCTGCAATTATTTTAATGCAATTGAACAGCATGTTACCCATCTAATTTTTTTCCTCTATTTGTCAGTTGGGAAAAGACAAAACTCCCACTCTGGCAGGTGTTCCATTTTTCTGAAACAACCCCATCATTTCCCCCCCCCCCATCCCCTCCCCCTCTTTTTGGTGTCGTGATACCCAACTTGTTGGTTATCCCAGAAAAATTAAAAGTTAGAGCAGGTCTTTTCACTCAATAAAGGCCTCAGCCATGAGCTTTATATGAATCAGGCTCATGCACGGCTCTGCCTCTCATGGGGCATTATTATGTTTAAGCCTGCAACCTGAGGGTTTACCTTACACAAAGATCCCTAATCCAAACCAGATCGACCCAACAAGCGCCAACACCTACCAACACAACCATGAAAGATAATGATGTGTTGACATGAAACACACTTCGCATTGTATCCCTTCCCCATAGCTAACCACCAGTGGTTAAATTTGTATCAACAATTCACATGTCTATATTTACCTGGCAGTCACCAAGTGCATAACTCCCTATATAGTAACCAGTTACATTCTCTACCAACTTTGCTATGGTAATTAATATACTTGTAAGTGGTCGTTAAGTAGGCAGTGTGAGCAGAAAGTACAAGGGTCTCAAGGATAGGTTACCAAGGTGGAACCATGGTAACTCAGTTGTGGTTTCTTCATCCACAACTGAGTCATAACAGGTTTCCAATGCCCAGTGCACTGGTGGATGCTGGGTCATAGAATCACATTAAGAAGAGTTTTGTTTTTGGATGATTTTTTGCATGTTTCCAACCAGAAAAATATGATTTCAACATATACAATCTGTGAAACAAATGACCCTAATTCATCAGATTGCCCCCCAAAAGAAAGGATTTTAAAATATCTATTTTCATATCTGGTCTGTAGCCAAATTTTGCTAAATCTTCTTGTGGATGATCAGCAGTTTGGCTACATCACAAAATTGAAAAGAAAAAGCCCAGATTGGGATCAAGATATGAGTTGGATAAATAGAAGGCATTTAATTGTCAAACATGAATATTGGTATCATTTTTTATTTCGTTTTAGATACATCCAATGATGCATCCAGGGTTTTTTGTTTCAAATTCCTCAAGTAGGTCCTCTAATGAGCATCCCAAGGGTTAATTAGCATTAAAGGAAAACTGTGCTAGGTGGTGTATCATTTTTACAAAAGTGTGAAAGTGCCTAGCTAAAGATGTGGCTAATTTAAATATTTTTATTTCAAAAAATGAAGGAAATAGCCCTAAAATCCACCCCAAAAAAAATCATTTTCTGAAAAACATTCACCAAGATGCAAAAATTCGCCAGAAAAAAACACCAGATACACCACCCCCTCTTAACAATGGTACTGTGCATCACTGTGATAAAAGCCAATAATATTGGAATACAAATATCGCTTTGGATTTCGAAACATTCAAGCCTATTTTAGGAAGTTTTAAGAAACTGATACAAAGTTTGAGAACTATAGAAACTCACTTCTTTTCACCTGTAAATCAATGTTACCTAGCATCAAAGATGGAGATCTCAGGACCACCATAATCACAAAGCACTTCGAGAAAATTCTTAGTGTATTTGAAGGGTACCTTATATCCATGATTATTTCTCCTAGAAAAGACAAAACCTATTAAGCTTACTCCTCAGGTGTGCCAGGGACCTTATTCCTACTCATAGGGATCCCCACCCACTCTGTATACAGAGTGTATCCATAAGATCCTTTGTACTTTTCAGGAGTATGCATAAGGACCATCTCCCTTCTATGCTTCTTGATCAACATATCTTTAGTTCACATTAACCTTTGTCTCATACTTTAGGATGGATAAAATGCACAAGTGGGAAACATTCCCAAAATGTGGTTTGGACCAGTGTTGGGTGGGTATCACAAATATCTTCAGGCATCACCCAGGCATCTCAGTTTGATCCCCTTCAAGGTATCACCATGAGTGATGTGATACCTTGACTAAAAATCAAGCTACCAATTCTCACTTGTGTGAGAATCGGATGTGAGAACTGGGTTTTTTTTTTAAACTAAGAACTGGGTACAATTTGACCATTTACCCGGGTTAACGTCTAAGGGTTTAGCAGCCATGAAAAATTAAGGTTAGGTTGGAACAACTGCATTCCAACGACTCCTTCCTGCAAACCTTAAAATTTTGTATAAAAGAGTTTTGTCTCAATTATGTTGTGCATCCTAATTCTAGTTAAAGTTTTTATTTGTTTTTTCTTTGAGCTTCGTTGTTTTTGCTTTGCTTGTTGCTTTTCTTGCTACTTTGCCTCGTTGCTTTGCCTTATTGCATTACCTTGTTACTCTACCTTGTTGCTATGTCTTGCTACTTACCATCGTGCCTTGCTACAAGGTTGCTTGTCATTACATTTTGCTATTCATCATTACATTTTGTTGCTCATTGTCGCACCTTGCTGCTCTACTTAATACTTACCTTTGCGCCTTGTTGCTCACACCTTGCTACTCTACTTAATACTTACCTTTGCGCCTTGTTGCTCGCACCTTGCTACTTTGCCTTCTTGTTTATGCCTTGTTGTTATCCTTTGTTATTGCCTTGTTGCTTGCACCTTACTATTTTGCCTTCCTTGCCATCACGTTTTGCTGCTCCTTGCGCCTTGGTACTAGTCACACCTTGTTATTCGCCGCACCTTGCTGCTCACCGTCACACTTCGCTACTCACCTTCACACCTTGGTGTTCACCTTCATTTTCAGGTATCTTTTGCCAACCCCCCAATTGTTGTTTCATTGCCTTGCTACTTGCCTTCATGCCATGTTGTTTTGCCTTTTATGTTAGTTGGTACTCCCTCCCCACTTTCTTGTGTAGGTGGAGGAGCTTGGAGCAACAACAACATCAAGCCTCATCCAACAAAAGTAAATTTGCTTTTCCAAAAATTTTGACTTTTTTTCTTTCCTTTATATTTTGTTTGTTCGTTTTGTTTTTGTTTGTTATTTTGTTTTGAGTTGAATTTTTTTTTTTAGTTTATTTTATGAGTTTTAATATGTTTTAATTATTTTTTTGTTTGTTTATGTGTTTGATTAAAAATCAGACCTTCGATTTAAATCTAAAACCCTTAAACTTAAACCTTTTTTTTCCATGTTGAGATGAGAGAGAAAAGTGAGTGTTTTTTTAATAATTGTTTTACACCTTAAACCCCATTGTTTGTAAATGTTTTTCTAAACCTTTAAACTCATTTGCTTTTAAATGTGTTCTTTTTCTTTCTTTCTTTTCTATCTTTTCATTAGAAATTTTATTAGAATTTTTGCATAGTTTGTTGAAGAATAATTGTTTATGCATTATCTTTGGACATAGTTTTGTGAAAACTATAAATGGAACAATCTTCCACAAATGAAAATATGATAAATGCTAACAATGAAACAATTGAAATATGTATAAATGATGTAGTTTTGGAAGATAGGTCTAAGGAAAATTGAAGTGTCCAAACATAAACAAGTAGTAATGCAGAAAATGGCAATGAAAAAATAATGAAAGGAAACTTGAAAAAATTGCATTATCAAGGGAAAAGCTGGAAGCCACATGGAAGAACTTCTTTATGTTGGATTTTTTATTGTGTGAATGATAATGCAAAAGTTGATTTGGTAAACACACAAATAATGCATTGCATATTTTGTTATCAAAATTTGATAATTGGAATCAATCCTAGAACTCAAGTGAGAAAAGTCCATTGATTTCTTATTACAAAACCAATGGAATAACTTCTTTTTAAAACTTATGGATGCATATCATTCTTTTATTACACAAAGGTTTGAAGAAGAAGTGAATAATCTACTAAAAGGTACTAAAGAAAGACAGCCTTCAAAGAAAAGAACAAATCCATTTGAAGGGTCAATCTCTAAAACACATTTATCAAAGATTCCTTAAAAAAAAAAAGGGTGTCACAGAAAAAAAAATTTAAAGGACTTTGTCTATTAATTGTTAAGAACAATTTACCTATCTAGTTTGTGGAAAGTATGTGGCTCAAACATTTGGTTCTCCATCTTTATCCAAAATCAAATTTCCTTTCTAGAAGACAGTTTTCACAAGACATATTGCTAGGGTTACTAGATAAAACAAATCAATTATATGTTGTTCCTACCTTGACAAAATGCAATAGTTAATTTTGACCTTAAGATGTCTAAAGGAGTTTATGATTTTTTTGCATTGGTGATTAATTTTTTGAGTAATGATTGGCAACCAAAACATGTGAGTATTGGCTTATTTGAAGCAACAGAAACAACAAGGCAAGCCTTGGCCAAAAGTTTGATAGAATTGTTGGATAAGCTGTATGGTTTTTAAAAAATAATTGTTATGTATGTCAAAGGTGAAGGATTTAATTTCAATGCAATGACTATTGCATTGAAATTTATTATAAATTGTGAATCTTTTAGATTAAAAGAAAGCTTTCAAGATACTTGTTTTGGACATTTTTTCATAATCATATCAATATGGCACTATAAAGGAAAAGGTCTTCAAAAATCTAAAATATGTTTATATCAAGTCTGCTTAAGCAGATTTGTAAAAATGCATCACTTGGCTTAAGAAGTCTAGGAAAGAAAGATAGGAATGGAATAAGGTTTATCTTGAAGTTAGAATTCAACCCAAAAATTCAAACATTCCAATGGAAACAAGGTAGTTCTTTGAAACACATTATTGTATCAACTCTTTACAATTTGTATGGTTTTCTGAAACTTTTTATACTACAACAAGGCATTTGGTTCTTGTCACATTCATACATTTTATACACATTAGCACATAAGGTGTTTGTGGTAAAAATCTTGGGCTAAAAAAATTTGTTTAGACATTCCTTATGAGTCCTTGAATTTTATTCTCATGAGACAAACTTGTTTTGGATTTTTTTCAAAAACTTGGTAAAAATCCTTAAACTTGTTCAAATTTAACAGCACCTTTGTAATGTATCTATCTATGAATAAAATCAAACTTTCAATATGAATTTGTCATTAAGTTTCAACAACATGTTTAAGTGAGGGGGTCCAATGAATCTAAAATGAGACAATCCTTTTGGGCACCCCAACCATGCTTTGACCCCTTCAAGCTACTACTCTTGAGGTTACAACGTTCAAATTATGAGAATTGTTGGGGACTAGGCCTTCCCTTCATTTGTTACATATTCTAGTTAGAAAAAAATTACTTATGGGTTTCAAGTATCATAGAAATAGTCTAACATTGTATTTGCAACATTAAAGTTATTCACAAAGTCGTGAAAATGTAGGAGGAAAGCCCTAGGTTTTCCTAAAACTTATAAATACAATAATCAATATGCAAGATGGGATCTAAATGCCAAAGAAACATAATAGAGGATATCAACCCAAGATGATATGAATTTCTTCCTATTTCTTGTGTTTTGTTACACCTCTGTGTTTACTTAGGGGTTTACATATGTTATGGGATACTTAAGGGGGACATAAAAAATTACACAAAGCCTACCATTGTTATGAAAAACATGATTTTTTTTAGTAAAATTAATATTTTTAAGATGATTATAAAATCAATTCCATTTTTTAAAAATGACTTACTATGTTTAATTTGATTGAAATCAAAATTAAATATGTTTATTTGAAATTTAAAAATTAATTACTTAATCAAAACAAACATTATATATGTTGAACATGTGGTGTATGTGGCACCCAAGTGGAATTGTTCAACTTAATGAATGTGTTTAATATGACTAAAATCAATCATCTAAATATGAATGATTATGGTTATAATGTTACTTTCAATTTTAATCTAACAACATTTAAAATATTATTTAATTTTTAAAAAGAATTATAAAATATGAAAACAAAATATGAATACCATGTTTACAGTAATTTATTTAAATTATTCACATATAATGGGAAAAACATGGAAAATCAAACACTATATATATAATTTACTTTAAAAATAAAACATAACTAATGTAACATTTGAAACTTGAATTTATTTATTTATTTTTAAATTGAAATTAAAAGGTGTTATAAAATTTAATGTAATTATCAAACTAATGGTCAAAGTATGGTTGGGGTACCAAAAAAAATCGTTTCCTTTTGTATTCAGTGAACCCTTTTCACTTAAAACATGTTGTTGTAACTTAATGGCACATTCATATTGAAAATTTGATTTTCTTCATGGATAGATACATGAAGATGTAAGCAAGGTAAAATAGACGACTCACTATTCCTTGTAACAACAATTACATGTAGCCATGAAATTTTTTTAATGTATTGAAAGTAAAAACATTTTGTTGTACAATAATTAACATGATGATATTCTTTCTATCTATGTTCAAAATGTTTTAAAATCCCATCTTGAAAGTAAAATTAAGTAGAATTTTTAAAAATATTTCTATTTGCACAAAATGTTCAATCTTACAAAATGGGCTACATGTAGATGAAATATTGATTTTCAAAAAAATTCAACTTAGTGGAGCCCTAAAAAATACTTATGTATTATCAAATTATGAATGCTATAATCATAATAGATCAAATTTTTAATATGAAGTAGGTTTGAACACCATTTTGACCTAGTTAGTTTCAAACATATTTTCAACCTACTTTCATTACAACAAAAGGTGTCCATGTACACTAAGTGATTTCATTGGATTTTGAATGAATTCACTAGTTGTAGTGAACAGGGACTAGTGAAGAAGCAGTGAATTCACTGGTCTAGTGAATGGGGACTAATGAAGAGGCAATGAATTCACTGGTCTAGTGAACAAGGACTAATGAACTACACCCACATTTTGTAACAATGTTTTATGATACCAAAGTTGTTCAAACTTTGTATCCAACTTCCCATAAATTAAATGTAAAGCCTTACGCTTTTATATTTCTACTTTAAAATATTTTGAATCCACTTTCTTATGTCCATATCAAAAATTGTTCCATTTTTAATTAAACTTTGGGTGGATTTTTTTTTTTGTCTACTTTACCTTGCCAACATCCATTATTAAAGTACTATTCTATGCATAACATGTCAAATCAAGTCAAATCAAGTGGTGGAACTAGCTAGTATGGCTTCTTGTGTTACAATTAAAATGATGCTAAATTGTAATTTTTCAAAATTGATTTCAAGGTCTTAATGTTATGTGTAGTGATTATAAATGCTTTGAAAATCATACTTTGTTTAATTATAAAGAGTACTTTCTTGGAATTATTGATATTTCAAGACATGATTATTATTTTGTGCAACAATTTTGAATACTTTGAACAACATGTCTTGCCATATCATAAGTAGTGCTAAATTGGAATGATACAGTTCAAGGTGATAATGTTTTATGCAATAATTTTGAATGCTTTCAAAATTATACTTTGTTACATCAAAAGGATTGTTTGCTTGGAATGGCTTTCAAGTGTTGATCAAATCTGGTTTAGGTATGGACATGGTGACAATTCTAGTCCTATTTATAAATTTTGTCCATGGAATTAAAAGTTACATGTGCTTTATGCAGCAAAACTATAAGTGTTATAAAATAGTTATGTTGAATATGGGGTTTGAAATAATGAGCTCATGGTTTAGCCAAAAAAACCTTTCTTTTTTGTTGATTATTTTTGTGTGTCAAATGTTATGTGTTATTTGAAATGTTTTGTGTTTACTAGATAGTTACTCACAACATGTGGTATTTTATTTTGCAACTTGAGTTTTTACATTATTCAAGGAAAAATACCCTAATTTTCTAATGTAGTTAAAAGCATTTGTGATGCACCCCCAAACTTTTCAAAAGACCTAAAGGTGGGTCCAAGAATGAAACAGCAGAAGAAAAAAAGAGTTGGAGCACACTGCCTAATTCGAAGCACTTCGAGGGTAGAAAGGCATGCTAGAGCTTTGGGATGGGATTAGGATGAACTCATAAATGAGAGTTCAAGATGATATCAACTTACATAACTAATAAAATAAGGCGGTTAGTGCAAGTCAAATGGAAGTGGTGTGGTGGACTTAGTAGAGACAACTTCAAACATAAGCTTCACACGGCCCACAACCTTTGGGAGGAGGCACCACTCCCCTCCCTATAGTATACTTTATGCCTCTCCACAAGGATTACATCCAAATGTCATTTTCCCCTAGGACTCCCCAAATTGGGACTTTCATTGTCCCAAGAATTTAGATGTTCATATCTCTTTCAAATGAAGTTTGTTTTGATAGGGCAAGGGCAATATCTTATAGCCTTTGAAAACATATTTTCAATGGTGTATAGCACGCTCCAATCGAACCTCATTTGACCCCTGCTTTCAAGGGATTTGTGATCGGGAGTCAAATGCCCAATTTGACTCCTGCCCTTTCTTTTGATCATAATTCATGCAAATCGGGTTTAAATGAACAATGCAAGGGAATTAGAAGCATCTACATTTCAAGAACTTTTTAATGGTGTCTTAGGGGCTAAATTTGGTGCTTGTTTGCCTTTCCAACCAAGGCTCTAAACATTCATAACTCCTGCATGAATGCAAGTTGCAACTCCCAAAATGGGAGTGCACTTAAAAGTCATTGGGCTTCATCCCTTACACTCTCCCCCATTTGTGAAAATGTGTTTCACACCTAAACACACTCCCACCTTCATGGGCCCTTGGACCTCACACTTAGTCACGAACCCAATGTTAGGGTTACGACACTTTAAATCCTCGAAGCCTTGGTTTATCAAAAATTACAAGAATGGAACATTTGTTGCCACTATCACACTAAGATTAGGGAGTTGAAGGACGGGCTTAATGGTATGAGAAGTCATGGAAAAGGAGCTCATGGTCAATGCACTTGTGATTATCTAGAAATTTTCTATCCCCTTGAAGAGGATAGTGGTCCTAAAGAATGTCAAGCCCATTTCTACTATTAAAAAAAATTGACAGCATTGTGGTCATCAACTTTATGCCCCATAGACTGTTTCTCAAAATTTCACCAAAGAGAATGTTTGTTGGGTGACTATACAAATTGTGGTGTTCAAACCTTGAAACTTTACCCATCTGAGCCGAATTCAAAAAAACTTGTGACTTGGCAAAAAATCAGTTATGTTGTTATGGGGAAAAGTAGTAATGGTCGTGATAAGGTGTCAAGAGTAGAGTATTGTGAAATAACACCAAGTCTATTGATACCCTACTTGAAGCCTAAATTGCAGGAGTTTGTGATACACAACTTTATGTCAAAGTGGCAAGAAATTTTTTTTAAAGGTTTTGTTCCAAATTTACCACTTAACACAATACTATATTGAATCATTTCTTTGAAAACTATGCCTTCAAAGTCCAAAATGAAATCCAAGATCTGAATTGGTTTTCATTTCAAATTATGATTCTTGTGCATATCACATATTGGCTCAACCCAACATATGATCCAATAAAGCCAAGGACCAAAATCTTGAAAGAAGTGCATTATTACGTTTCATATGAGAAAGAGCATGACACATTATTTGTGCAAAATGTTTTTCAATTAAATTGGGGGTTCTTACAAGAAAGGGGTTGTTTTCCAAAAAAAATGTGGTGTGGAGCAATGGCTGTAGCGGGTAGTTCAAAAGTGGAAGATATTGGTATTTTTTGCCTCGATACCATAACATGATTATATGTGACAAACTACCTTTTGGTTGCCAAATGGTTTGGAATTACTTTGCATCTGGCCATGGCAAGGGGGAAGTGGACAAGGCTGGAGCATTGTTGAAGAGGGAAATCCGCAAGGAACAAATCAAGCCTAATGCATGCAAATTACAATGTGCATATGATGTGGTTAAGTATTTGAAAGAGGAAGCTATGAGACAACATGTTGCCTACTTTAATGTGAAGAGTCCATAAATTTTTCTGGGAAGTGAAAAATGGTGATGTTGATAGAACTCAGCTTTATGAATGTCAACAACACATGGTAGCCACAAGGCGCATTAAGTTCAATCTATTTCACATTGAGATTTGACTTTGATTGAATATTGTGACTTGTCATGCCATTGTCCTAAATGTGAAGATGACAATGTGGACTTTGAATGTGAACAATCTTCCCATGTCCAGCCATGAACCTTAACACAACTAAAGTTTATCAACAAGTTAGAAGTGAGGAAAACTATGCTTGATTATGATGAGCCAATGGAGTTGGTAGAGGAGGGGAGGAGATGGCTAAAAATGTCCTTCAAGGTGACAACATAGCTATGTTGTGCCAAAGCTCTAAAATATATGAGAGCTTTTGGATTATGCTGGTTGATAAGCCTTGCATATGGTGACCCAACACTTCATAGATGTTTGGGGCCAATAATGGTTTGGAGGGGATTATGTCATGTGGGGCTTATGGTACAGGAAATTGCACCCAGGTAGTAAGTCTTATTACTAGAAGTTTCACCATCTACATTTGTTTACTTTCATTTAATTGTGGCTTCCAAGTTTCTTATGTCACTTACAACACATGTTGTGAGAGGTTCAGTGTGAACTTATGACTTATCTACTGAAATTTTAAGGATCATTTATGAAGGGGTTGCTTCTTGATGATTGATAGATGAATAGGATGTTTGATAGTTCCAAGTCATGGCAAGAATGTGGCAACATGTATGAATGCCAAATCTTTGATCAGAACACCAACTCTGAATATGTCTAGACATCATTTTAGGCATTATTTAAGCTTGTTTCCATGTGTTACCTTCAATTTTTAATTTGGATATACATGTTCATTAATGGTTTCTTTGTAAGTTGGCCATTAGTGTCTACCATGGGTTTAATGTTCAAGGTCTAATTAAAAAACAAACAAGTGGTGAGTTTTAGTTTGGGTGAAATGCTAGGAATTTTTAAGTGCTTTTAGCAATAAATTAGGGAGGATTTATATGTTGAATATGAATGCTTGAAAGAACCTTAAAACATGTTGTGATGGAACTAATGGTTTAGGGTTTTTAGTTGCAATTAAGTCATTTAGAAAAAAATTGCACATTCATAGGAGGGGCATCAATGCTTTAAGTATAGTAGTTCTAATTGCTTTCATTGAGTGCTTCCAAATTCATATTCATCATAAGGAGTCATTCTTGGAATGATTGATTTCAAACTAGACAACATTGCTTTGTGTATTAGTTATGAGGGCTTTATGTATTAGTTATGAGTAACTGCTTGATCTAATTTTTCAAAGTGATCACTACTTTGTGCAACAATTATTAGTGCTTTCAAAAGCATGTATTTCGTTTTGTAAGCAATGCTAAATTGGAATTATTGATATTTTAAGGCATTGATTAGTGCTTTCAAAAGCATGTTTTGCTTTTTGTAAGCACATTTGCTAGATTAAAACGATTGATCTTTCAAGGCATTGATAAGTGCTTTGGGAAATAGTCATTATTACTTTCAAAAACATGTTTTGGTTAATTTGTAAACATTGTGGATTGGAATGATTGATCTTTCTGTATTGGAGAAACATTAGAAAACTTGGTATTGATAAAATGATGGCATACATATGTTGCTAAGGTCTGGCTATACTAGAAATCTTTTGGCCTTAGGTGTGCATCTTTTCAATTGCTTTGATTTCAATACACCAAAAGAATGTCTCCTTCCATTGGTAAATGCTTGAAGACCTCATAGGTTTTTAGCATGTGAAATTCTACTTTCTGTTTGTTTAATCATTTGGACCAACCTTATCATGAGCAAAATACAGAGGCACACTTGCTATTGTAACAAACATGTGTCCTAGTTCTTAAATTGCAATTGAGTGTTTCCTAATTTACATCCCAATAGATGTTGGTTCCACAAATAAATAAAAAGTTGATGCACTTTCAAATTAAAGATACCTGAAATGCATTTGGCTCTTAGCTAGTGGTATGATTAAATTGATATTTTTCAAGGTTATTAATACTTTTCAAGGTCTATTACCATGAACTTGAAGTGTTTCAAGGAACTTCACCATGAACTCTTGATTTTTGTCATATGCAAAAACATGTATAAATCATCATCAAAAGATATGAACACTAGAAGCTTTGGCTTACTAAAGAAACCATCCACCTCTACCAAAAAGATTTACGTGGTCCTGCTTAATAAAATACATATACCTTAAGCTCTGTAGCTATAAAACATTCCAAACATTCTACATATATTGGTTCAATTGGTGCACAAAACATGTGTTCACTAACTCAAAAAGTTTTCTTAGTAAGGTTTCAAGCTCAAAAAAGTTCCAAAATAGACCTAGGACCTTGATGAAGACCTCATACCCACACCTTGGGCACATGTGGTGACAATTTTTTTCAATACAATAGCAGAAGCATTACAAATAGCCTTGGGTGGTTTTGCATGCTTCTTATTTGGGGTCTTGGCTTCCTATCATGCTTAGTTTCAACACCACTTGAAGGTTTTATAGCTTTTGAAAGCTTCAAAATTTTGCTAAGTACTTTTGTAGGTATTGTAATAGTCGAATCATTTCTACTAAAGCTACTTTCCAAGGCAGTAGATAATACCTTACTTAGTAGCAGACCAGAATCTGGCCCTATTACATCAACCCCAATTAGTTTATCAAGTAACTTATCTAGAGAAATTGGGTTAAACTTCAGCCTTACATACTTCATAGGGTTAGATACACCTTGGGACTTCTTTTTAACTTTCTCGGCTATATTAGCTATTGGCAAAACCACAGAGTCACTTAGAACATCCACCACTGAATTTTGTCCACCTTGAAGAAGCATTATTGGGTTTTGTAGACCCTTTATTGTGTTCTATAAACCATCGTTAGTGCCCTCTTCTAACACACCTACACACAATGCATACATCAATGTTCACTTAGATAGTTGACAACATGAATCTACCAATTTGCATATCAAGTTGAAGTGACAACTTGAAGAACTAATGTATTTGAAAATTGGAATTTAAATCAAATTCAGTTGAATCTTTTGCCATATGGCAGATGTTGATTTGATTAGCTTCATTTCATTGGAAACTTTCACTATGTTTTCAAAAAGCTTGACCTTTTTTATGGGTGGCTCTTCACATACTGACTCTCTTTGTGTTTGTAATTAAGGATATGCAACTTTAAGAAGCTAGATATCCCCCTTTTCTTGAACCTTCTTTTCTCGGAACCTCTTTCTTGGATCCTCCTTTTCTTGAACCCCCTTTGGAACAAATGCCATATCTTTAATATCATGCTTAGGTGATAAGACACTTGAGTGAGACTTTGTGGGAGGGGGAAAAAAGGTTTCTTTCTGTGATTTTGAGCATTATAAAATTGATGTGGGATTATTCTCAGGTGTTGAGTCACATTGAGTTTGCCATGTAAGATTCCCCATGGAGCTTGTTCATCCATACTCCATGCACTTGGTTTCAATGGTATAATCTGCAAGCATATAATGACTTGCATCAAATGCAAACATGGAGAAAATCTATTTGCAGATCAAATTAAACAATTCCAGCATACTTATAATTTGGTATTATTATATAGTGATGAACTACAAATCAAGAACTTGATAATTTAATAGGAGTTCGTGGATTGGAATATTATGATTCCCACTCACTAATGGATTGTAAATCAAGTCTACTCTTTGCAGCTTTTAACACACTTGCCACCATATCTTTTCATAACTTAGAAAGTTGCATATCCTTTGCCAATTCCTTCATATCATCATTTGCTTCACGAATTGCCCAATTTGACCACCAATCTAGGTGCATCTTTTGCATGCATACATAACATTTGTTTGAATTTTGTGGCATTGCACCCAAACAGAAAGGATGGAAAGTTTGTTTGATGATGACACTATAATGTCATCACAATGGAACCATTGGTTGCAATAACCACATGGTTGAACAACAATGATGGGTTTGCCACCATCATTTGCATGTTTTTCTAGATGAATAATGGGTTTAGGTCAGAAAAATAACCATTCCATTCCTTCATTCCATGTAACTAAAAGTGGATGGTACCTTGTTCATTAACTAGTTCTGCAACTTCAAGTTTGACCCTTTATAGCTCTAATATAAGCATTTCAAACTCTTCATTTACATCCTTGAGCAAAGCTTCACCAAGGAAGGCCCTTTCCTTCTAATCTTTTATTATAATTTTTAAAATTCCAACTCCCTTTTTAGCTTTGCTTTCTATCCTTGGTCCAAGTCAATTCCACCACAAGTCTCCATTAAATTGGTTGGAACAAGTGTGATTGTCTGCTCCAAACTCGAAATATCAATTTGTTCCACACTTGGAGGCTTATCATTTTGGTCCAATCCCCATGAAATTATAATCAACATTTGCACACAAAATAAGTTTAACATAAAAATCTAATGGTTTAAAGACATGATCTATATATGATTTCATTGATGTCTGCATTAAAATCCTTTTAAACAATTTCCAACCAAGATCTGGTGAACATATATTTCAAAAAAATTGGATTTGGTGAATAGAGAAAGGGCATGGTCCAGAACATTAATTACTTGTTAACAAATAGGAGATCTACTCAAGTGCAAACATAAATCTTTATTGAAAGGAAAGTACAACATAATGCTCACAACACAAAACACAACATCAAGAACTCTCCAAGGTTCTTGTCACAAGAA
>Ga0116231_10000931_pt1 | contig 56647 bp, 37 predicted proteins | sample S1TSphgellanicum_2_FD_89695 | JGI IMG/M metagenome (GOLD analysis project Ga0116231, IMG submission 89695) | Host-associated microbial communities from peat moss isolated from Minnesota, USA - S1T2_Fd - Sphagnum magellanicum MG | ecosystem: Host-associated > Plants > Peat moss > Unclassified...
AAAACCAATACCAAAAAAAAAAAAAAAAAAAAAAAAAAAAAAAAAAAATTATACTTACAATGGGAAAAAATGAGAAAAATGAGTAGGCTAGAAAAAAATTGGGCAAATGGTGACATATTACGTTTGATTATATGGAGAAATGTAACTTGAATTTGTCAAAAATGTGAAAAAAAAGGTAAATTTCAATTTATTTAATCCCTAATTATGCTTATTTTGATAAAAAAATTTAAAATAAAAAACAATGATTTTATGCATTGCCATAATTAAAACTATAATCACCAATAGAGCAATAACATTTTCTTTAAATATTCATTCTATTTCATTTTTAATGATTCAATTGAAACCTTTAAATATTCATTCTATCTCATTTTTTAATGATTCGATCGAGACCATTTCGATTTTGAAAAGGGGGGGTGGGGGAACTCGACCATAATAAATTGAATTATGTGTGAGTTTCTTTTATTTCCTCAATTGGTAAGGTTCTTCACTTCTCCAAATCCCAATCTTTTATATAAGTATTGATTTTTCGATAATTTCTATTTCATTTGAGTTGGATAGTAACAATAACCAATTCTAGCTCGAAGAGTTTGTAGAGGACCTGTACCCTCTCTAGCCCATTTTACATGAGCAATATCTTTTGCCTATGTTCATCCATTGTATGTAGAAGGAAGAAGAAATATAATAATAATAATAATAATAATAATAACATGAAACAAATGAGGGAAAAAAAAATGTCAATTTAATCCTTTCACAAATGAACCCCACATTTTTATTAATTGGACACTCAAATGCTTTTAAACACACTCATTGTACCTTTATAATATATATGAAGAAAGGTTCAATTCAAGGATTGAATTTGCTTCAATTTGTTTCAAATTGGTCCTTGAGATTTTGGAGCTTGAATTGTACATGTTGGTTGTGACAAATTATGCAACAAAATGGATGGAGGCAAAAACATTGCAAACGAACACAACTATAATCACAACTAGATTCATTATGAGTTTATTCTCATCTGATTTGGTTGTCCACTGACATGCTCATTAACTAAAGGGTTCATTTCATTAATGATGCCATCCTACATTTGATAGAACACTTCTTGTTGATAAATATTAGTTCCATTACCCATTCTCCACAAGGTAATGGACATGTCAAATCAACCAACAAGATGATCATGGCACTATTAACAAAATTTGTAAATGAAAACCAAAATGACTAGGATGAACATTTATTTACGATATTATTTTCCTATCATATAACATTCAAAGTGGCAAATGATTACACACCTTATTGGTTCTAGTATATGGTTTGCATCCATTTATGTCAATTGAATATACTTTGCCTTCATTTAATGGTGAATCATGGGATACAAACCTGGTATAGAGTCCTAACAAACTATTTACATGAGTTGGAGATGTTGCAAGAGTATAAGATGGAAGCCCAAAGTAATGTTGCAAAAGCACAATGAAATAGGTATTTATGGTCATAACAACATTAACCTAAGAAAACATTTAGGTTTGATGATTATGTTTAGTGGTTCCCAAAAGAAACAAAAGAGAAGGTTGGGGAATTTTCCAAGTAGTGGTATGGACCTTATCGTACATAATATTGTTTTCTTAATAATATTGTACTATAGGTGACTTTGGGGAATTTTGAGCCACATCCAATCCTAATGAATGTGGACAAGTTATAAAAACCCTATAGGTATGTGTAATAGGTAATCACTCAACCGGTTGTACAAACAATAGGTAGTCAAAATGTAGGTGATGCCATTAAGTCATGGGAGATACAAGTTGGCAATACTTTAATTGATTATACAAATTTTAGTACTAGTCATTTAATAGGTTGTATGAATACCAATAATAGGAAGCAATTTGAATGTCAACTTGTTTATTAGAACAACGCACCAAAAAAACAAGTGCGTCCATAAGCATCTATTAATGATGAGGTGTAAGACAACATTATGGATGTGTCCACTTTCACCTGAGAGTTGTCAACAAGCCATGTTGACAAAACCTCCCATACTTATACGTTGGTGGCCCACATGGGGGCCATTACTATGTCGTTAAGAAAGGAGGCTACTACGAAAAGTAATCATTGTTTCAAATGGCTTACCCTTAGTGATGAATGCATCGGCTTTTGCTTATGGACAACAACAAACATGCATGAATTCTTGGCGCAATCACTACAAACATGCTACAAAATGAATGATGAGAGTTGTTTAGAAAGGTTAGCGCACATTACAAAAGAAAGCAAGGCTAAGAGAAAGCATGTTTTAGATGAAAGAAGATGAGTAGACACAAAAGAAAATATCGCATCACCATTTCATGTTGCACCCTTGAGGGCATTGTCTCCAAGAAGACATCTGTGATCACCATTATAGGTTTATGAGAAGCAGGAAAACAAAGGTAATCTTGAGAAAATTGCCCAACAATATGGGTTTACAACAAGCAATTGGTAAAAGCTTGAGCACATGTTGGGGAAACTTCGTAAACAACAACAATGCCAACAACATATTGAAACTGAAACAGTGGTAAAAAAAACCAACAACACCACTCATAACGTCTGTTGCACCAATGCTGAAACTTTGCATCACCCATTCTGCATAATGTGTGAATCAAGATTTTTTTACTGTTGCTCTCTCTTCGGCTTAGGTACAACAAGCTAACTTGTACCATCAAGTTTGTGTTCTACTAAGAGGCAAAAAGACAAAATGTCAAAACCCATACTTCCAGAGGAGGAAGACATGTATTGGTTTGCAAAAGCATTGTAGGAGTATACAACAGAGCCTGAACACACAAACATTGGTGAGTATGAAAGGAATAGAACCACATGAAGGATTTGTAACATTGGTTGGTTAGCATCTTAAACAACAACGTTAAAGGGCATCGATAAGGTTATGGAGAGCAAGGATATTTGCAATTTTATTCCATTGATCAAGGTATTCATGCAAGAATGGTTTCTTGAGGAGGAGACACCATAACAAGTACCCCAATCATCATCTAAGGAGTAGGTGGGGTATGATAGAATAGATCAAGCAGCACTTGCGCAGTACTCATTAACCACTTCCAATAGGCACTTCGAATAGGCAGTCACTCACCTCTACAAGTAGTACCAGTGGAGCAACAGTGTACATGTATTCAACATCAATTTGTTGGGTAGTTGGATGAAGAGGAAAATGAAGGTTCCCCTCTTCAGCAGCAAAAAAGGATGCATGCACAACATGAGCAACAACCAACACCTAAGTATAGAGGTAGGTAAGAAGGTTTGTCATCTCCAGTCTAAAGCATCAGTTGTTTCCATCAGTAGGCTGTCTCCATGTCAACTCTCCAGGAGTTCTCTTGTATGGACATCATGTTCATAAACTATTACCACCAGATTATCCCAGTGTAGCTCAAACTTGGCATGTAATATAAGACCAAGATGCTTACCACCAACACCTCCTGAACACCCAACTATCCATACATCATAGTGTGACTCCACAATTGCAGGTGCATCCTGTACAATGAATGAACTGCACTTCTCCACAAGTGCAGTTAGGATTATATTTCCTTGCAATCTTGAAAAGAGAAATCTACAACAGAGATCACAGAGACTGTAGAAAATTGTTGGCCTAGCTTTGCAACTCAAGAGCTTGACAGACCACCCCCTGAGCCATAAACTCCAACACCTTACATGGGTTCCAAAGGGTCTGCGAGGAGGATCCAGATCAAATTGCTTTTTACCCTGCAATTCATATGCAAAATGTCAGTAGGACTTCCAAAATAAACCAAAAAAGCAAAGCCTGTGTAGCTGCTAGCAAAATATAAAACCAAACGATCCTTTACCTCACGCTTTGCTTCCAACTCCTCCCACTCAGCTCCCGTTGCAATTCCAAATTCATCCAATTGATCTAAGCAATGAGTGCAGGACGACATCAGGTGATCTCACACTTCCTTGAAGCCTCATTCTTGTTACCTAAACTGATGGAACAAAATCCTTCAGACCGACACCAGGGATCTCAAACCTTTAAAGAGCCTCCATCCATTTCCAATAGAAAACATTGCTAGACTGCAGAATGAGAAGGTATCACATATCACTCCAGAAATCTTCATCTACCACGAATCACATGTGTCCAGATTACTTGCCAAAGAGAGATGTATGGATTGCTGGAAAATTCTGTAACAGGGTTGATGAAAGCAATCAGTGCAACCTGTCTCTAGATTAGAGCAAAAAACAGGTACAACAAGAATATGGCAGAGATAAGCTGCCATGGTCCAGAATGGACCAAACAGGCATTCCTTTGCACTCTAGAGAACTTGTTAATCAGGGACAGTGGGCTTGTACAATTGCACAAATGAATGAGCAACAGAGTAGGGAAGAATGATGAACACCACCTTCCTAATACACCCTAAATTCTCTTGCGTTCGTTGTGTCCTCACCATAATACCTCGTCTTCAATCCAATACTGTAATTGTTGTATAGTGGTTTGCCTGAAAACTTTGGCAGATTTACATTACATACTCTAAGCACACCCACAATCAGGAGCTGATGAAGTCATGGTGGCTCTTCCATAATTGCCAATCAATCACAATGAAGGTGATGACAGGTCTGACACTTCTTGCTGGTGAGTGTCGCTTGCTTGCTTGCTCACAACGTTATGACCACACTCATTCTTGTCATGAATGTTACAGGTTCTGCAAAAATATTCTTATTGCAGATTGCAAGCACCCTAGATGACAAACAAATGGAGTGGCCCTAAGATTTGATCAGATCCACATTGGATGAGATCTAGTACCTCTTGTGAGTCCTTCCCTTCAAATGTCTCCATTACCAGAAGAGTCTCTACCTATGTGATCCTGCATTGCTCAGTTCGGAAAATGATCCTTCTCACGAGGTCGAAGTAGTAGCCTTGTTTAAACAGGAACTTAGCTCTTGCATGGTGTGTGACCAAGACAGATCCGAGAAAATCAAAACTGCGCACTGCATTTCCGCAAGGCTGCTGGTGCAAGCAAGTAGCAAATATAACCTACTATGGGACAAGATCGTAAAGAGAAAGATGAAAATAACGCCGCAATCCACAGATCGCCCAAAAGCTTTCCACAGAGTAGAGACGGCATGTGAGGCGCTAGGGAGGGAGAGGGGGAAGAATACGTAACGAACATCATCTATGGTTTGGAAGAGATGGCAGTCGAAGGAGGGGAAAAAAAACGGAGAGAAACAAACACAAACAGCGAGCTTACCACCACCGCCGCCGCCACCACCGTGACTCCTCAAAGCTGCCTTCGTTTGGATCCATCGCGTCACGGGAAGAAAATGGCAGGCCGAGAAGCAGACTGCAGAGGTGGTAGTTGTTGTTGTGCGTGCTGTTGCAAAACAGACGATGATACAAAGGCACGTAGCAGAAGCCTTGCCGATGCCGTCCCTCGTCACATCGTACCGGTTTTGTTTTCTCCTGTGCAGACGGGATCCTTCCTTTGCAACGAAAGAACCCGATGCTCCGAAGAACCTCAACAACACACCAACAACCGACGGCCCCCTAGGTTTGCAGACAGACAGACAACGAAGAGAGGGAGAGAGAGAGCGCACGCAAAAGGAAAACACTCGTCATCATGCTGGGCTTCGTGCAGGCCAGGGAGCCAAGAAACAAGCACAGGCTGCTCTCGGCTTTAGAAAGAAACTCAAAGCTGATGCTGTGATTCTGGCATCGGTAAAACAATTCTCCGAGACTGCAAAACCTGTCAGGCAAGAGACTCGCTCCCTTGCAGACCATAATCTCCCTCACGCCTGTAAAGAAGTGGTGGACCTGAACACCAGCAGTGTTGTGCTGGAGATAGAGAGAAGCATTTTGAGCATTGCAAAGTCGATTCTGGCAGGGAATGGATTCGGGTATAGTGTGCCATCGAGGAGCAGTGCTAATCAACTATATGTTCCTGAGCTTGATCGCATAGTTCTCAAGGACAAAGCTTCATTTCGGCAATTTGCCAATATTTCCAGTGTTCGGAAGACGGCAATCACAACACGGATCCTTCAGCTTGTGCACCAAGCAGATCCATGTTACAAAGCGTGACCTGTTCTACACGGATGAGAAGGTGTTCCAGGAACAGGGACAGTCAGACACTATCCTGGATGATGTGTCATGCATGTTGGGGAGCACTAGGTCAAGCTTGAATGTTGTAGCATCAGAAAAGGGAGTGGTCGTAGGAAGACTGATCTTCATTGAAGATGGAGACGGAATCGATTGCACAAAAATGGGAGTTGGAGGGAAAGCCATTCCTCCCAACATTGATAAGGTGCAAGGAATGGAGAGTGATGCACTCTTCATCCTCTTAGTTGAGAAGGATGCTGCATTCATGCGGCTTGCAGAGGACAGATTCTACAACCGGTTTTCTTGTGCGATCATTACAGCCAAAGGTCAGCCTGCTGTTGCGACACGGCTCTTTTTGAAGAGGATGAAGACAGACTTGAAGCTGCCTGTGTAAGGGTTAGTCGACAGCGAACCTTATGGCCTCAAGATCCTCTCTGTTTACATGAGTGCGTCAAAGAACATGTCGTATGACAGTTCGAATCTCACCACACCTGACATCAAATGGTTAGGAGTTCGTCCTAGTGATCTTGACAAGTATAAAATTCCACAGCAATGCCAGTTGCCAATGACTGATCAAGACCCTATCAAGACAGGGAAAGACATGCTTGAAGAGGATTTCATCAAGAAGGACAAAAACTGGTATAAGGAGTTAGAACTGATGGTCAAGACCAAGGAGAAGGCTGAGATCCAAGCCTTGAGTTCCTTTGGTTTTCAGCACCTTTCTGGAATTTACTTGCCACTTAAACTGCAAGAGAGAGACTGGATATGATGAACAAAGGCAATGATATTTATCTCAACTAGCTGCTAAAGAGCTACTGCCGGTGTTCAGCTAATGGAGGAAAAATGTTACTGATATGGACACTTTTGAGCATGCTGCAAGGTAGTAACACTATGGAACAGAAGAGATTGGACAAATGCAGAATCATGGGGATTCCTCTTTTTTCAAAATTTTTCCCTTTCCCACCTGCAATACTGGTGGTTACATTAGCAAAGAGTTGGGGCGTCTTACAATTCTGTGGTGTAGCCCCATCTAAACACATAGGACTCGTGTCTGATTAGCATTTGGGTCCTATCTTCTGATTTGCAAGGAGAACAAAGGGTATTGAAGTTCAGAAACAAGTACTTTCTTCTGGAAAGATGGACAGTTTCTGAAGCAGGACTGTTGCTGTTCCAGGTATTCTGCTTCTGTCTTAAATTCATTCTACTAATTTCCTCTTATCTGCACTGAATGTCTGAGATCAGTCTTTGGGAGGTAGCAAACTGGCAGATAGATGTCTTCTGTGACTTTGCCCTCTTGTGTATTTTGTTTGGTTCTATCTTTCAGGGCTCAGTTAAGTAATCACTTAACTCATCTTCAGTGTCCCAGTGTCTCCTATAGCAAGGTCTACTGCTCAGTTGCATATAGCAATGAACATTTCCAGATTGTGGTTGTAAACTTTGTGACCAGGGTTGCTGGGCTGGGTAGAGGAAGAACTGGCATGGAAATCATTCTTCATGTGCCTGATGGAAACTTGCATTCGAAACTCCAAGGAAGAGGTGTACATGCTCATGATTTACAGGTACTGGTATCCTTCAACTCATGCATTGCAAAATTTTCAGGAGTGCAGAAGACCACAGAGTAACAAAGTTTTCTGTTTCTTCAGTGTATGGCACGTGTTGATAATCCTTTTCTCACACGAAAAATATAATATTTTTAAAGGCTCAAGGCAAGGCCTCACATTTCATGGAAGACTGAGGGAACCCATTACAGATGAGCTCGGAGCTCACATCAATCAAGGTCTTTGAAGAGAGACTGGAGACAGATCTCTCCACCCAGTATGTTCCATATCTGAACATCCTGGTAGCCATGAATGTCAGGATGAATATATTTCAATGTAATGGGTTGATTTGATTTCAGCTAAAATGTCTGCACATTAGGTGTAGTTAAGTGTATAGTAATCCATGCAAAACCTGGGTGATTGAAGTTAAGGTTGACAATGCCAGATTCTTATCGTTGGCAAATTGATGACAAACATTTCCTTTTGAAAGGCATTGTTAACTTCTGCATACTAACTCATGTGTTGAAAGTTATTGAAGAGATTTGTAATTAGGTCCAAACAAGATAAAAACAAGTCAAAAAGGGCATTGAATGTTGAACATGACCATTCAAAATTAGGGATCTCTTTTATGTTTTGCCATTTGAAACCATAGCAATTATAACAAGTTGTTCTTTTAAAATTCATACGACTGTTAAAAAAAACTTGAATTAAAAATTCATTAGATTCAATTTAAGTTTATATTTTAGTTTAGGATCTTTGAAAGTGAACAACTATTGCATTAGAAAGATATATATTTTGCAAAGGATTTTCAAAAGGATTTATATAATAATAATGCACTTTGATGGCAAAAAAAGAGAATGATATGAATTTGCTAGTCAAAATAATTTTAAAAAAACTCATAATTTTTAAAAATGTGGAGTTTTGAAACTTGAAAAATTCGAAGGACTTTTAAAAATTGTTTAAAAATTTCAAAACTTCAAAAGCCATTTACCATACATAAGTGGGGTATAATGTACATGATGCATTAAACAAAGTTGTACCTTATAATAACAAAAAAAAAGTTAATATTTTTTGTATGATTTGAAATTATGATCATTTTTCAAGATGAAACATTGAATTTACAAGGAATTTGTACGCTTTAAAATAAAATAAAATAAAATAAAATATTCAATAATGATTTACAAAAAAATGTGATGTATTGAAACAATTATTGCAATTTTTCCAACAATTTGCAAAAGATTTCATTCAAAATATCCAAAGTAGTTATCATAGTGTACAAAATATGATTTCTAGATACTAGAATGTTAGAGGATATTCATATCATGGTAGGACCTAGGATAGTTGGTGTTTATATAGATAAATAGACCATTGTTATGTGAAATTGTAGTGTTGTTCATTGAGTAGAGTTTTTTCCAACCATAAAATTAGGTCTTGTGTGCTCCATTTTTCTAAGGTTTTTAAGATCTTGATCGATGTCTTATCAATGAACCCAATACAAACTAATAACTTTTACAATTGGTTACCCAAGGTATCTCTCTTTAGGTGTAGGCCAATAGGTTTCATCCACAAATGCATGGTTAATCCATAATGTGTCATCACACAATGTAAACTTATACCAATTCCGTATAAAGGCATCATACATGGTCACATTTTTAAGGGGCCAACTTTTATAGCTTACTTTGGACATTTTGGAATCTCCCTTGTTATGTTGCATGGCCAAATTGGGTTAGAACCTTAACCGTGGCCTTAAAATGTAATCTAAACCCTTTAATGGACCCTAACCTTAAACTCAAATCTTATAATGACTCAAATAGACTTTAAACTTGGTCCTAACCATAACCTATAATTAAAATATAATATAAACTTGAAACTTAACCCTAATCTTTACCTCAACCCTAAACTTTGATCAAAATTTGAATTTGATCTTAATTTTCACCAAACCCATTAGATAATAGAACTTCAAACTTTCAATCCAAACACTAACCCTTAAACCCTAAATTTCTGATCTACAATTGAACATTTAACTCTAATCCGACCTTAATCCCAAAATGTCATCAATAACCCTAACTTTAACCATAACCCCAAAAATCAGACCTATCTTCTAATTGGCAACTTTTGAGGGTCACAATTATAAAAATCAACTTGTAAATTTAGTCAAAGTGAAGTTGGCAAACTCTTGAACAAGGTTGTTGTGGTTCACATTATGGCAAACATGTCACAAATCGACCATCGTTCTCCTCCATTTCATGTGCATTGAAAGTCCTTTGAGTTGGTAGTAATAAATGCCCATTGAAAAAACATGGTAGCCTCTTTATCCATATGTTCAAACATGTTCGCATTTCTTGAAGATGAATTAAAATAATCGCTCTTAAAATAAGAGTCATGGCTAGAGTTTGAAAAAAATTCCATTTGTTTAAGTGAAAATGAAAAGAGAAAAACTTTGGGAGGAGCTACCTTATACTTAGACCATACCCTTTTGAGGCTGACTTTTAACTTAATCCTTTTTCATACACATAAATCCTAACCTTGAAATGTGGATAATTTCATATCTTTAGATCTAAATTTTGATCCCTAACCTTAATTCTAACCATAAAAGCTGAGTTTTAACTTAAAGATTTTATGTGGGCACAAAACGAACCTTTAAAATTTGAAAAATAATCCCAAAAACTTCAATCCAATCACAAACACCTTAAAAACCTTCAACTTAAACCCAACAACCCCAACCCAATACACTTCCATTTTATTCCAATCATGCAAAAAAAATGTTAGAAAAAATTTCAATATGATAAAAATTCAAAGTCCAGAAAATTCTCAATTTTTTTCTTTATTTATTATTGAAATTTCATTAATTATTATTTTTACTACTAAAGTGGATTTTGAAAAGGTATTAAAATATCAAAAAGTGAGAGTCTATTAAAATCCCACCACCTAGTCCAATCTCTAATCATTATTATCAACCAATCAAAAGTGTTCATTTCCTTTTATTGGCTAGGATGTCATTGTATCTTGAGCAAATCGATTGGTCTAATTCAAGTTTCATGATCTTTAAAGATTTTGTGCAAATTTATTGGTCTAATTCAAGTTCCATGGTTTTTAAAGATTTTATTTCATCCAAAATATTGTGTAATGCAATTTTAATGATGTCAAGTTAGATAGTTTTTCTTTGAAATGCACATTTATTGACCATTTTTCTTAGAGTCATAGGCATTCGTTGATGGATGAGTTATGTAGTTTGCAAATTCAATTATAATTGTCAATTGTGTATCAAATTTTTAAGCACAATTCTTGACTAATATGTGATTGTGTGCACATGTTGTGGACAATCATATTATTATATTGCATCTAGAAAGATTTGAATGTATGTTAACAAATTATTTGAGGTCCATTCTGCTACTAACATAGATGTTGGAATTTAAGGTTTCAATTGAAGAAGGTTTTACTTTTTTTTTCAAAGATTAAGCATACCTTGGAACAAATAACGATCGCATATTTGGTAATTATATGTAATATTTGATCTTGCAACTTAATGAGTGATATATGTAATTTATTTCGCTATTACATGTAATTTCAAGGGTGGTTCATGATTCCATGCATTATACATGATATTGGGAGGATGTTTGAATTTGCTTGCTAATGTTGATTATGTGTTAGTTCATGATGAGTTTACTTGGACATGTGTTGGTGTCTCGTTACGTTATTTTATTCCACGTAGTCAAATGTTTGATCTTATGAAATGCAAGGAGAGAAACACATTTGCATTAGTTGGGTAGATTTGTGGGTTTTGATGAAAAAAAATATTTATAAAATTGTTGAATTTTTCCAATTTTAGGGTTGAAAGTTGGAACTATAAGAAATGGGATGAGGAGAATTGATGGTAGTTGGAGCAATTTTACTACTTTCATTTTGTAGTATATTATTGGAAACCAACATTATTGACCACAACAACAAACAAAAATAAAACTTGCACACAAATACGTAATCAAACTCAACCATAGTGAAGAAAAAATCAGATGTCAAAAGATGGCAAACAAACATTGGTGCACAATTGAACCTTTTATTTTTGAATCTCATACACAAAGGATGAGACTTTTACAACCACTCTTTGAACATAAACCCCAAGCACGAAAATGTTGAAATTACATTCACACCCAAGTACCTTTCCAACAAAAAAAAATCCTATGAAAGAAAAAAATTGGAATAAATATTTGACAAAAAAACAATAATTGAATACCTATATCATTGTGTGAATAGTGCACATGCCATGACATTTTGTATGCATGATAAATGGCTAGAACATTCCTATTTATTGTTGATTTTGCTAGAAGCTACATGTTGAGTCAAAAAAGGAATAGGACATTATTTGTTCTTTTTAGGGTAGGATCCGATTTGTTAGAAGGTTTGAATGGCAATGGAATTTGACATTGAAGATTTTGATTTTTTGAGCCTTTTTAATATTAATTTGACAATTAAAATAATTTCAATTCAATGCTAAGAGCAATTTTGCTCTAATTTATGTTCATCTTTTCATGTTTCCCATTCTAACATTTCGTGTCATGTTATTATATTTTTCTAGATAATCAAATTAGAACTTTTATATGAACATAAAAGCTTTGAACAATTCCTTTCAAATTGTAATTTGTTTCCACAACAACAAATTTGTTGCAAATTGAAATGGCAAGATTCAAGGTGCATAATATGTTATTTCTTGTGTGATATTATTCATTCCAAAAATCATGTAACTTGAGGACAAATACAATGGACAAAATTGAATATTGTGTGACATAGATTCAAAATGAAACATTCTTCAATGGCCAATGAGTGCCTTTAGACATAGATCACAAAATAAGTAAAATCAAAATTTGATTTTCGATTCTATGCTTATGTGTAGTCAAAGGAAGAAAAGGTACTTCAATTAAGGGTACCATGTAAGGTAAAAATTGGGGGTGATTCAAAATGAATCTATAGATTTTTGAAGCTAAGAACCTCACAAATTGAAACAATGAACAATCAAAACTCTTGGTGATATACACCATATGAAATCCACTTCTTGAAGAGAGAAAAGGCTTTCAATCAAACCAAGTTTGGATGACATCCTTTCTAATGGCTTGTGGGAAAGAAGTTCATTTGAATGGACATGCACAATAAAATTCATAGTTGCTTACAATTCCAAAAATATTCTTACAAGGAAGGGTAACTTGTATGTGAAGTAATGTATAAAAGTTCACCTTGAAACATGATTCAAGAGCAAGGTAAAAACCATGAAATGTCTATTTTTACAAAGTGGATTTAACCAAATAATTGAATCATAGTCGAAACCAAATTTAATAACATATTGGGTCACAAATAAACCCTAAACCTCATGTGCTTGGTATGAGGTCCCAAGTCCAATGCTGCAATTGTTTGAATTGATTATGGGTTATCATCCCAAGTGGTTATTATGTAGTAGCTAATAATCAACTTTAGGGCATGGGATGTATATATATTGTCTAATTCCTACACACAAGAGGTTCCATGAAATTTTTCCTGAAAACAAAATGTAAGCCTATTAAACAAACTTTTATCATCAACATCAACTTTTATTGAAAGACGACACAATAAGAAGAAAGAAAATTAAAAGCGAAAATAGAAAGGACCTAAGTCCTACTTCAATTATCAAGAATAATTGATGTAACTTCTAAGGACTTTTGGTGCATGTTTTGTGTAGGTTAAGGACCTAGAATAGGGCTTTTTTTTGGGAATGATGGCCCTGAGCAAGGTGAGAGCTGAGTGCAATTCAATGGAGATGAGATGAGGCCCCTTACACTTAGGTTCTCAAAATTGAGGAACCTTACAAGTAAGGAGCCATAAGGCAGAAATTTTGCCAAGGGTAAGTTGCACTCCGCATTCATTATAAAAATTCTACTGGTTCTTTACATATAGGGGGGAGGGTGTCATGACCCTGGGGAATCAAGGGTGGAGCCCTAGGTCTAAGGTGTAGTGCCTTGACAAGAGGGGCTTCCTTAGTCTAACACTCGAATAGCTCCTTAGCTCTAGGGGTGAGATTGATCTAAACCAACAATCATTATTCCCCACTAGCAATTTAATGCCCCATTATAGGGAAATTGCCTCTTTGGGCCAGCCTAAAATAGGAGATTATGCCTGTCAAGGTCACATTCTCTAGTACTAGCCTATCCCTAATCACAACAAGGGGTGTGTCACATTGTGGCCTTGCCATATATACATTAAAAAAATACCTTAAGGCAGAAGAAGAATAATGAAAATTCAAATATTTCACCATGCAAAAATATAATATTAAAAAAAAAATCCTCTAAAAGAAACCAAAATCCTTCAAGATATCAATATAACTAAAGTTTCAACATAAACCAAAATATAATCTTTCAAAAATCCTCATATAAAAATAGACCTATTAATATTACCTAGGGGCCAAAATCCCTTAAGCTACTACTATACTCTATAATGAATCTAAACACAACAATATCCTTGCCTAGGCCAACAAACTCACATTCCCATTTTTTTAATCCCTAATGTGAATTCTGGTGACTTCCTTTTACTCATTAACCAATATACAAAATTACCCATAACTTTGTACAGTGTGAACCTGTTTTATTCCTTTGGTTCATAGGACCCACTCCAACATACTATAGAGATCCCTTTCTCCAAAGCAAAACACCAAAAGTAAGAAGGAAAGATCATTTGGATGACAATGCAATAGAAAGCTTGAGACTGGATATGTGGGGTTTACCCATGAAGGTGAAGAAGATTCAAGGTTCTGAACCTTATTTAGTGGATCACCAAAAATATTGATCTCCAATTGTAAGCTTTTTGCTTTTGCAAGCTTACTACTACTGCTTGTATATTTATAACTCAATGATCTGGATGGACTCTATTGAAGCAGTAATTAGGACTTTAACCTCATGATTGAGTATGTGTTGGGTTAGATCTTCAACACAAGTAAAAACTCAAATGAAGATGTGGGTGGAGATGGAATTTGAAAATCTTATTCCATGCATTGAATTGAATTTAAATTCAATTCAAGTTGCATTGCAATGTTATTCATATCTCAATTACATATAGGAATGAATTATATTTTTCATTTGAAAAGCATTTGGAAATTTTTTCTTGATCCACAAAGATATTAGTTATTTCCTTGTTTTTTTGATGTTTTTAGTCTTAGTGCAAAAAAGAATACTTATTGCATGTTACACATTGCATCATTTCATTATTACCTTTTGACCAAAATTAATTATATCAAAATTTTATGTCATGTCAAAATATATGAACATGTCATGTCATTGACATATGGACATGTGTTGTTTAATTAGGTTTCATGTGAATATGTTGACCAAGGTTGTTCAAGATATTGTTAACAAAAGTGTTGATGCCAATGCAAAAGGTTAGTATGGAAAATGTTTTTGAATTTAACATGTGGATCAATCGTGATGGAGTTGTTTTAATTGCATGCATGGTACTCAATCTCCTTTTTACGTTTTTTTTGTTTCATAAATCTTAAATTGTATAAATATGTATAATTTCTTGCAATTATGTAAATATTATGTGGGAGCTATATGCACAAATGGCAAGACAAAGCAAATGAAAAACATGTTATGAATTTGGGTAATGATTCAATGAAAAATGTGTTTTTAACACAAAACAAGAATGAAGGTTGACCATAGAATTAAAGATATTAGAATTGTGTATAATTGTGTTTTTGTCATGAAGATTGTGGTTTTTAATAGAACATTTTTTGTCATGAGTTTCCTAAGTTTGGGTATTTACATATTTTCTTCTTTTTCATTGTGTTTTGCACTCACTTAAAGTGTTACACAACAAGTGATGTTCAGATCATTACATGTGCATTATGTGAAAACAAATAATTGAAAATTTTAATGGGCCAAAAAGGAAAGATGTACTATTCTCCTCAATGTTTTTCTTATGCATTTTTCTTTTTGCCCAACAAATTATTTTTATATGTGTTTTGATAATTTAATTAAATTTTATGCATCACATCATAACTATATAGCACAAGCCATATAATATTAACCCATTTATACATTTACAAGCATGTCTTAAATGACATATAGGTATTTATCTTTCAAAAGAGAAAAAAAACCTAAACATTAAAACCTACATATTTGTCATTAAACAATATGAATCAAAAATGATTTTTTTTGAAGATGTAATAATACAAAAGAAAAGTGATCAAATAATGGCTTTAGAAACATATTTACAAATAATATTATCTTTGAAATCTAGATTTGACATTTTGTTATTTTGTAAAATCAATCTTTAACCAAATTGAATAAGAATTTATAAATGTTTACAAGACATTATACATGTAAAATGTCATTTGATCATTATTACAAGATTGCACACATAATATGAATAAATAAATAAAAATAACTTTGTGCATGTCTTGTGACAAAATCAATGGTTATTAACAATCTTCTGGGATACAAATTTCTTTCATACTAGAAATTCTCTTTTCATAAATATATAGAAAGATCTTTGCATGAATCTTCTAGTGAATAAAAATAAAATTTTAATGTATTCATGATGGAATAAATTTGTGTGATTTTTTCATTAAATTTTTGAGATTCATTAATTAAGAATTCTTGGAACATCATTAATTATAAAGGTACTAAATGACCAACATTGTTCTCATTATAAATTTCATTGTTTGATGATAAATCCTAATGATCTTACAATATTATTATTTTTAATGATTTTCCATTATATGAATTTAAATTATATTTACAACTTATGGACACTTTTAGAATTATTATTGACATTTCAAAAGAAGATTGAAGATGAAAATGCTGCCGTAAAAAAATTATGATTTGATGAGATCAAATGGTGAATTATGTTTTTTAAAACTCATTTGTTGATCCTTATCCCTTATGCAAATATGACCTACTAGAAGAAAAAAATCCATCTCATTTATTCCATAATTTATTGTACATGGATGCCATTTTATATTTGCATTCTATTTATTATTGTTGTATCTTGGCATCTTTGACATTAATTATATTATTTTTCCAAATATTGCAATTTTCAATTTACTTTTTTCAAGGAATTTAAAATAATGCATACTCTTTTGGAATATTTAAGAACATTTTGTTCTTGACATTTTCATTAATTTGAAGATGTTCAAATGTCTTTAATCAATTTTCTAAAATTATGGATCTATTAAATCATGTGTGCTTTCTACATCCCATGAATATGTTGCAAGGGTTGCAACTTTCTTTCAATGTGTGTCATTAACTAAATTAAACATATGGGAGGAGGAATGATTATTACCATAAAAGCTTTACTAAAAGAAAAAAATTTAACAAAAACAACAACAACAAAAGAGGAAGAAAAATAATAAATGATTTAGTTTGTAAACAATACGTTAATGCTTGCAAATTGTGTGCAAAATTGAGATGGACAAGACTTTAAAAACCATACAAGTTGATCACAAAAATATTTTTAATTTTTTAATTATAATTTTATGCTAATTTTTATGTAGTTGAAACATGCCCAAAGTTTAACTTTTGGTTTTTAATTTTATATTATTAAAAGATTTAATATTTTGGTTAAATTAATTGCATATTAACCATAAATGTGTCTTTCAACCTATTATGACTATGTATCACATCAAGGTTTTGAAAACTTTGAGATTCCTTTGTGCATGTTGTTTTTGAAAAGTGCATGATTCACGTTAAAGTGCATTCAATGTGTTTCACCATTTCATTCACCAACTACACATTTAAGCTTAATGATATATTAAATAATACCCTTTTTGTTTTGAAATATGAATACTAAATTATAATAATTTTTTTTGACCTATGCATCACAATTGCAAAAAGGTCCTAAAATTTAACATTTTGTTTCATCTGAAATGAACAACAAGTCTTGGTGTATTTTAAATCATTAAACCACACTCTAAATCCATATATTATTTAATAGATTTAATATTGATTAATATTTATAATGTTCATAACTCCAACAAGTGGTAACATGATGGTAACTTTTGGTTTATATTAAAAATCAAAATTACAAATAAATTAATAAACATTCCACTATAATTACAAAATTAAAAATAAATTATTGAAAATATTCATCTATATATAATGATATAATTTTATAAATTAAAATTAATGAAAACATAATGAATTATAATTATAATATTTCAATAAATAAGTAAATTTTCAACTTAATTTTTTTGTAATATTTTAGTGGACACCTTTTTATCAACATTAAAAAAATATTTAAGCCAACATTAAAAATGAAATATCCATCAAATTTTTTTATCAAAATTGATAAATTTACCTTTTTTTTTTATCAATGTTATGTTTATGAAGATAGTTAAATTTAATAAACTCCTTCTAAACATCAAATATGTAATGGGAAGTGTCATTGAACAAGTTTTTTGTATCTCCTACACACCTAACTTACAAGTGAACATTTGAGTTTGCCCCTTCTAACCATCTTTCCCTTGGAATGGGTAAACATTTTTTTTTTCCAATTTTTTTTTCAAATAATAAAATATATTCCCCTCTTCAATTTTGGTCTCTTTCATAACTAATAAAAATTTGACCCATCTAACATTTCCAAAATTTCTTGAGCTCTAAAATCATTATGATTGCTGTTGGGCCAAAGTTGTGAAAAAAAATCCTAAAAATGGGACAATGACCTAACAAATGTTCTTAAATCTAGACACCTTTCATAAAAATTCAAATTGATGGAATGTTTTGGTTTGGGGATGACCTGTAATTGATCGACAATAAAAACACACCCAAATAACACCAATGATGACAAAAGATGGGGAACAACAAAAACAAGGGAATGCCAACAAGGAATGACAAAATGATAACAAGTGATAATGAGGTGTCAAAAAAACATGTTGAAAACACTAGGGGCGTTAGGTTGAACATGAAAATATTCATTTTGAACAATAAGGGACATGAAGATGTTGAGGGTTGAGGGCACTAGATATAATGCCAAAGGACACCAAGGACATTAAGAAGTACATAAGGGATGTTGTAAATATTAAGTTTGAGAATATTTTTCAAACTAAGGCTCATTGGAAAAACATTTGAAATGCTATAGAAAAAGCCTCTCAACATTATTTTTGACACAAAAAGAGGCACAAAAAGGACATTATGGGTGTTAGAAATGTTAATGTTTCAATTGGTGAAAATTAAATTTCATATCCTAAAATTAATAGTAGTGAAAATGTTTTCATGGACAATTTATCCAACTATGAATAACCAATGTCTTGTAACTAATTATCTTTTAGGTAATGTATTTAAGTAAATTTGAAATATATTAGATTTTTTACCTTATTTCAATTGATTGTTATTGGTAGTGCAATGCAAAGCCCAACTATTTATTACATTCAAATTTAGTGTTGAATGTTTTCCCCTCCCCAACACATAAAATGTTATTATTGAGTATTATACATTGACGAAGGATCTATAGACTAACATGTGGGCCAATCATTGAGACCAACCAATGAATAGCAATCAATGTCTAACCAATAAAAGTCGCAACACTCAATTTTTTGTTTTCTTGATGCTATTGTTCACCCACGGTAGATTTGTGCAAAATGTTGATGCGAATTGATTTTCAAAGTAGCTTGGTGTAGCTATCCTCGTCCACAATTTGATGTATAAGTCATTTTGAAATAGTGTAGTGAGAATTTGCTGTTTATGTTAAACCTGTTGATGGCAACTTGGGTGCCTCTCTGCCATAATCGACTACTCTCAGTCATTGACAAGGAAATAATGCAAAATTCACAGAATATGATTGTGAGTACTTTATCAAAGGAAGGAAAGAAAGCCATTGTTTGCTAAGAAGTTGAGACCTGACAATCATAGTTCCAGATTTCCAAATCATGAGTGAATTACAGTTTGAATGAGTAGCACTAGATGCTGTTAAACCCAACAACAGCAATAGTCTAGGTGAAATGGTCAGTTTGGACAAGCTTGAAGTTTGAACTGGTTTCTATGTTCAGGAAGTTCAGAATTTTATTCTTGAGAAATGTGGCAAGGTGAGATCATTTCTTTTGTTTTTGTTTTTTCCCCCTCACTCTCTTGAGAATTATTGAAGACTGGTTACATGTACCGTAGTAGGTACAACAAGTACTACTCTGATGAACAGTCCAGGGAGTTTTTAGCAGGAGCCTGGCTGCAAGTAAGTATTTTGAACTCTTCCAGTGGATGATCGCAACCTTTCAATATGATAAGATTGGTAATTTGAGATTGAGGATGTCTGTCGCCTTACTCAAAATGCTTCACAAGTGCAATTCCCTTTTGGATACTACTGGCCCATTGTTCAATCTCCAGATCATATTTATGTTTTTGTAGGCCCCTTCTACCGCATCCTTGAAATCGTGTTTTCCTTGTTCAACATGATTAGATGAACCAACAATAATATTCTGGATCAAATTAGCCCTCTGTAGAGTAGTTCTAGGGCAAAGCATATATTAAGTTATGTAGTCTACTTTCACAAAGTTAAACTTGTAGAGTAGTAGCATGCCTGAAAGGATGGGTGCAAAAGTTGTGACATGTGCACACTGCACTCAAAGCAAGAGTTGTGGATTCTCTTCTCTTTGTCGATAGGGATGAGTTATCCAATAAGCTTGCAACATGTCCTGGAGTCATATTGGGTTGTCACTCTTGCTGAGCACTTTTTTCTTTTTTCTCTAATTTTTTTATTTTTGCAAAAGTGACCATTTTCCTTTCAGAAAAAGCACATTTAAACTCTGAGCAAACAATTTTCCAGGTTTTCTTCAAGTTTTCTACAGCAAAATAACCAAATTCGACCACCAAAAAAATTGCTGCTCAGATTACTGAGGGGTCCCATGAAAAGTACAAAAAAACTTGAATCCCAAAGTCATAGTGTATACACCTCATGTACCTTGTAAATGGATGTATTTAGAACTTTTTTCTTTTTTCTTTTGCCCTTTTGGGGTTTTCCTCTTTGGAGGGTTTTGAAGTTTCTTGTTTTCTTTTGCCTGGCCAACTACCAACATTGCCTCTTCTTTTCATGCATTTGTTGTGTTTATATCTGAAAATTTTCATACATGTCATACATTCTATGCTTAAAGAGTACAGAAGAAAGTACATGTGTTTGTCACCTTATGGCAGTTGGTCATGAACCTGGATTACCAGTAAGACAAAGAAAGCCCAAAAAAAACTTTCGTTTGCCAATTAAGTTTGACCAAGAGACTATTCTACCCAATGGGTCATCCTTCAAGGAAAGTGGCCACTTTCCAACTACCCAATTGTGCCATACAACTGTTGAGCCTTCCTGTGCATAAAATTTTAGAAAAGCATGAAATGTGAAAATACTCAACTCTTTTCAAAATTATGCATAACAAGGTAACTGGTGTTTGGGAACCAAAACGTGGTAACACAATCAATCGAGAAGCAAAAGATCAGAAGTGAAAATGGGGGAGAGCCAACCCCCAGAGCTGGCCAACCCCAAGGCAGCCAATTCAACTCAAAACCCCATGGATTGAAAGGTTCTCTAATCTACCTTTGTAAAACGTCAAGAACCACCCAACAGGGTTCTCTAAACTAGTTGGCGTGATGCTGCCAATCACTAGTACATTTAAGTACAGCCCACTTGCCAGGAAGCCATGTGTCCTAAGAGGAGCTCCACTGGCAGCAAGCAGTATAGTATATAATAGCCACCTCATTTTTGGGTGGTGGCAAAATGTCCCCAGATTTCCTATTCCCATGAAATTGGTCTGGCTAGTGGCAACCATTAAACATTAAAAAAATTTGAGAGGGAGAGTGTTGACCATGACAAAGTTTGGGAGTGTTTTTGAGGCAAAATTCACCATATGTGAGAAATCTTTTAAGGAAAACATTGGTCCAAATTCCTAACCACTTAGGGCTAGAGCTGAGAGCTAAAAGTGTTCTCAACTTTCAAGCACTTACATACATATTTTACACAGTACTATCAAATCTAGACACAAAACTTTGATTTCAAGGGCTTTTTTTTGGTTTTGTTGCAAAGTACCTAGTGTGCAGATAGGCATCTAATTTAAAAGGGAAACAAAAGCTTTCGCCACTACACAGAGGTACTGAATGCCCATACTAAGAGAAAACTTGTGCGATTGAAAGGTGTCAAAGTGTATGTTGAACGGTTTGCATTTTCTTTCCAATTTTCTTTTCAATCCCCAATCCCACACTTTCCAAAGTGAGAGAGTGATCTTTATTTATTCGCACGGTTTGCATCAAATCATTTGTGATCAGTCTACTCGCCCCTTTGACTAGAGCAATTTGGGTGGGGTGAAGAAGCAGCAGCAGCTCTTCCTCAGGACTCCAGCAGTAATCTGCCTGAGAATATGCAGTCCAGAGATCGCTCGAGACGTATGTTTCACGGTTTTGAGATCTAGGCTGAGTATATAAAACCCACAAACTGAACTGTTTTAACAAGTTGATCTAGATCCTATTGGAATCCATCCACCCATCATCTGGTTTTTTTTTCCTAGTCAGTAAATTGGAGACCAGTAGCTGCAGAATTTAATTATAGTTGCAGAGAATTGGAGCACCACAATTTGGCAGAATTTGTAGAACCCCAGAGTCTGGAAGCAGAATTTGGTGCAGAATTTGTAGAACTCGAGAGTCCCGGGGCAGAATTTGGGTAAGGTTTTGGGAGTTCTGAATTTCTTGCGAAGTTTCATGTAAGAGATTCGAGCTTTGCAGCAGCTGTGATCAGTGCGGCAGGTGGGAATTGGAGGCAGAATTTTAGTACCTGCAGCAGGTCAAGCGGGGAAGGTGCGCGGGCCATTGCTGATCACCAGAAGCAGCTGCTACCAAGTGGGAATTTCTTTTTTTCAGGGAAGAATTTGGGATTGGAATTGATTGAATTGGTCACCATCGAGATCACAGCTGCATATAGCTAGCTAGCTGGGATAGGTAGTTCTCGCGGGTCATCAGGGAGTGATCAGAATTGCAGAGAAGGACGTCCACATGGGGTCGACTCCAGCAGGACTGAAGATCACTACAGCTAGATGCCGCAGCTCTCTGAATGTGGTAGCATCAGTAACTCTTGTCCTTCTGGTAATTCTTCCATATTGCGTTGTAGGGTTGGAGTGGCGCTCAGATGCTTTGCAAAAGCAGTTTACACCAAGGCGGGCTCTTCTCGATCGCCAGCAAATTGCAGATCAAAGCCAGGCAAGCAAACCGCACGAATATAACTAATACCCTTCAATTGTCGTTGAACTCATGAATGATTTTTCACAGGTTTCGAATTGTGTCTATGTTGGACATCACACAAAAGCTTTGAAATCTAAAGCTGATCAGTTTCATATAGAATTGCCAGAACTTTTGACAGTCTGATCAATTCAAAAACTGCACAATTGTAAGTTCAATCTGGCGCGAGTATCAGCTACCACCCAAGACTTTGTCAAAGTCTGAAAGTTACTGAATTTGGGCTTTGAACAATGCACAGGTGATCAGAGCAGAGATCATGCACAGAGAACATCCGTCGTCGCCTCTGAGCACAGCAGCCTACAAGACACCGAGGGAGAGGTTTGTTGCGGCGGTGCAGAGGAGTCATCTCCGCGCGCGCGCATTTGCTCAACATATTGAGGACGCGGCCGTGAATGTCGGCGCTAGTCAGTTTACAAGCTCCGTAAAAAGTGGGGTCGGAGAGTATCTGATGAACATCGCAATCGGAACTCCCCCGCAAACATTTACTACGATCATGGACACTGGGAGTGATTTGGTGTGGACTCAGTGCGATCCCTGCAATGAATGCTACCCCCAAAAGGACGCTGTCTTCAACCCCGCCGCTTCCTCGACCTATCAACTCTTGAGCTGCACCAGCCCCTTGTGCCTGGTACTGAAGAATCCATGCTTCATGAAACTCCTGCTAGACTTTTCGTTTCTTCTGTTCAATCTAAAGCTTCTCTTTCCATTAGGCTGCTGTGATCACAGTTACACACACTGTGCTCAAATGTCAACAGCAGCCTGATGGAAAACCATTGATATACTAGGACTTTGTTTCTTGCTGCTACAGGGACTGTAACTTTCCATTGGAGAGCTGCAAATGCGTTGAAAATATATAGTTAATCATTTTAAGAATTCTAGGAACACATGTTCTCATAAAAAAAGCACAGATGGCATTTTATAGCGAGTCACAGTTTGAATGAAGACTCCCAGACTCTCACAAATCTTACAACTAGACTGTGCCTGATTTTATATGCTTCTTGCTCGTCTTTTTCATGGTGGACGTTGTACAGGAGCTGCCGAGTACCGCTTGCACAGGTGCAAATGCTTGCGAGTACGGGTATGGATATGGAGATGGGTCCATCACCGAAGGCTACTTCTCGTCGGATTCAGTCTCTTTCCCGGCTAATGTAGGAACCGTTCCCAATATCGCGTTTGGGTGCGGCGTAGCCAACGAAGGCAATTTCGGAGCGGCGGACGGTCTCGTGGGTTTGGGACAAGGTCCCGTCTCACTCGTGTCGCAGCTCGGCAATGCCAACATAGAACCCATCTTCTCCTACTGCTTAGTGGGCATCTACAGTACGAGCACCAGTCCACTGCTCCTGGGAAACGCAAGCACTGACGGCGTTGCCTTTACACCACTTGTTGCCAACCCCATCAACCCAACTTTCTACTATGCGGGATTGACAGGCATTACGGTGAACGGCGTGCAGATCGACTACCCGGCAGATAGTTTTGCAGTGAATGCTACCGACGGAAGCGGAGGCCTCATTGTCGACTCCGGCACGACTCTCACATATTTGGTCCAGGAGGCGTATACTCCAGTCTTGCAGGTAAACCTCATGTATGCTGAATGATTATGCCGCAGAATTCATCCTGATTCCTAGGTCTCTTTCCATTAGGCTGCTCCGATGATCACAGTTACACACACACAGTGTGCTGTGATCACAGCAACCTAATGGAAAGCCATTGACATAGGGCCTTGTTTCTTGCTGGTGCAGGGACAGTAGTAGTCCATTACAGAGCTTTGCAAGTGCGTTGAAAATATGTAGTTAATCATGTTAAGAACTCTATGAAACACATGTGCTCCAAAAAAAAAACTAGACAGATGTCATATTATGGTGAGTCACAGTTTGAAGACTCTCAGTTCTCAGAGCTCTTGCAATTGGTCATTGCTTGACCAGTAGAGCTGTGAGGTGACTATGAGCACAGCTAAGTGGAAAAACATAATGGAAAGATGCTATGATCCTAGAATCTGTGATCACAGCCTAACGAAAAGATGTCCTTATGCCGCCGAAGAACGTTTGTAGACTGATCACGGTCCTAACCTGGAAATCATGTTTGTGAATCGCAGGCTTTTGAAGCGCTAGTAACCTATCCACGAGTAGACGGATCGTCGATAGGACTCGACTTGTGCGTCGCACCTCCTGGCGCAGATGCGGTTTATCCCAACCTGGTGTACCAGTTTGCCAACGGCAGCAACCTCGAAGTGCCGGGCAATAATGTCTTCCTACTCGTCGACCCACCCTCCAATACTACTTGCTTGAGTTTAGCAGGAATCGAAGGATTCAGCATCCTGGGAAACATTCACCAGCAGGACCATTTGATGGTTTTCGACCTCGCCGCTCAACAAATCGGTTTCAAGTCCGACGATTGTACTACTCTGTAATAAGCGGCTGGTACCAGAGTCCGTAACCAGTTGGACCAGCTTCTACAAAGAGAAATGTTCCGACATCCCAGTATTCCGCCGAGCCCCCTAATTCTCCTCCTACAACACTTCAAAAGAAGAAGGAAAAAGGAACACCCAAAACAAAAACAAAATCTCGTCTCATCCATCCTCGTGCAGGCAGTTTTCTCTGACGACCCATCAAGCTGATCATTGTCCAATTCACCAGCAAATGATCAAGAATTCTATCTTCCGGTACTCTCCAAAACAAGAAATATTTCTGCCAGCAGCTGAACAGATCCTTGCAGCAGCGGCAACATGTAAGGTCGATCCGACAGGAGCTTCCTCACAGTTGCAGGCCGAAACCAAGTCCAAGTATAACTAACTAGCTTGATTCAGCTGCAGCAGCTGCTCTTGACATCAGTAACATTTGAACTGCATGAGATTCTACAAGCTGCAGCTTCCAAAGCTGTAAATAACTTCTGCGCAGGCCTGCAAGATCTGCACATGAACCCAGTGTATTTTCAACTTGCAAATTTGTAATTGCTCAGATCTTGAGCTTGTGAAACATTTGTCCATAGTTTACGACTTTGTATTGTACAATATTGTCATCTAAATTGTTTGATTAAATGATCAGTTGCAGTTCATCATCATATGTAGAGGAATTCATGATTTCAATGCAGGAGCTGCTGCTGCTGATCAGATCTCCATAAAAATTGCAAATTTGGGCAATTTGCAGACCAATGAGATTCTGCACTCCATTAGCACACAAAAAAAAAACATTCAATTGTGGATCTTATTACTTGTACATTTGTGCAACAATTCATTTTATTTCATGCTAAACTTGAGCTGCTGCTGCAGCAGCAGCACATATTAATTTCCAATTGCATGATTGAACTTCTTTATACTCATTCGCTCACTTTTGCAAATAGCACTCATGGAGCATTGTTGGCCTGCACTGTCAAGCATGGTTCTGGCCTTGAGCTTCATTTGTTTTGTTGGTTTTGCCTTTCAAGGCAAGGATATTGTTGTGTTTAGATTCATTATAGAGTATAGTAGCTAGCTTAAGGGATTTTGGCCCCTAGGTAATAATAATAAGGTCTATTTTTACATGAGGATTTTTGAAAGATGATATTTTGGGCTTGTGTTGAAACTTGAGATTTGTTATAGAGTATAATATCTTGAAGGATTTTGGTTTCTTTTTTTTTAAGAGGATTTTTTGTAGATTATATTTTTGCATGGTGAAATATTTGAGTTTTCATAATTCTTCTTTTGCCTTAAGGTACTTTTTAATGTAAATGGCAAGGCCACAGTGTGACACACCCCTTGTTTTGTTTGTTTTGGCGTTTTCATGCTTATTTTAAATTTCCAGGGAAAAAAGTTTAAAATTTTGTGGTTTATATATGGAGATAATTCCTTGAATATATTTTTTAAAAAATTGCTGATTATCTCTGTCAGCTATTGATGATTTTTATGTGTTCAGTTTCTGAGAATGGGTGATCTGTCAAGATAACAGCGTTGCAAAGCCTTTTTAGAGCCCATCTTTTTGGGAAAAGAGAAGTCCAAAACCTTGTGGATCCCTCACCCTTCGATCCCCCACCACTTCAGAAAAGAGCTAGTAACCCACCCATCTTTAATCACCTTCTTCAAGACTTTAAGAGTTAATTGTGGAGTATTAGGATTGGGTGATCTCTCAAGGTAACAAGTGTTTGCAAAGCCTGCATAGAACCCACTAGTAAAGAACATGTAGAACCCCACCACTCAAGAAAACAGTGCACATCTTTACTCAAACCTTCTTCGAGAATTACAAGTCTGAAGTCTTCACAAATTAGGTGCTCTGTCAAGATCATGAGGTTTGAAAGGTCTTGGAAAAGAAGTAAAAACTTAATAGATCCCCATTTCAGAAAAGACAGAGTACCCATCTTTAATCACCCTCTTTTAAGAATTTTTTAAAACTTCAAATTTTGCTTACTGTATATGGAGAGAGTTTTATGTTGTGCAAGAATCCCCACTACCTAGTTTGTTCCAAGGTGTGGGTAGTGCTCCATTGTAATAAAGTTTGACAGGTTTCCATCATCTATCACATACTAAAGACCAAAGGCAAACTGTGTGTAAAGTTGAGAAGAGGCTCCTAGTTATGGCAGCTTAGTCTCAAAGGTGTTTTTTTTCCATTAAAGTTGAGCTTTGTTCAATCTCTACTCTACTTCCTTGTTATGGTGTTCCATTGCAACAAAGCTTTCCAAGCTTTACTTCATCTTTGGACAAGTTCAAAGGACACTACCATATGTCAATAAGTAGGGACCATGCTTTTTTTCTAAAGTTCAATCTTGGTGAATACCCCACACTTGCTAAGGCAATGGGATTTCTCAGAAAAGCAGGCCACCGTGAGGTCTATGCCAAGTGCAAACCCGATTTTTGTAAAGCCCATGGCCAAGGGTTTTATAGTGCATAACAAACCGTCAAATTTTTTTTCCCCATCATACCTAGTGAGTATCATAGAAAAAAACATTAAAAATACATAGGCAAAATTACACCATTACAAAAGTCCGATAAGGTCTGTAACCCTAGGCAAAAATGAATAACACAATTAAGTTGGATTCACACCAAGGGATTGTATGAGTATTACTATTTCATTTTGGGGGGCTAAAATGAATCAAGTTTAAGGAATCAACTAGTCAATCAGTTCACACACAATGATAAGTAACAAAATACAATCTAATCCTACATTGAGCTATTTAGATCACTTAGGGTGAAATTTTTAAATGATAGATTTTCTTGACATCTAAATCACAAAGGTGAGCAACTTTAGTCCTTTGAAAACAAGGGGTCAAACTAACTTCCTTATTTCATTCTAAATTGAAGCCATATCTTAAAAAATTGAAAATATTTATTTCTAGAGATAAAATATCTCAAACATTTATTCCCTCCGTAACCCCGATGACACCTCACTTGCCAACTCATTTTTTGAGTTATTTTATTATTTATGTGTGAACGAGATAGAGTTATGATTAATTTATTCTCTTTAGCACCTCAGTGAGAATCCGACTTTAGGAATAGAATTTTATTGTTTAACTCTACATTTCATCCATTTTAGTGCTCGTAGTCTCTTTATGTGTCTTTCACTATTTGCTTGTTCAGCGGTTTTAGCCTTTCTACTTTGTCCACTTGGGAGGGGTGGAAAACGCATTGGGTGAAACAACAACCACCATGTTGGTAGTTGGTACCATGGTAAAAACCCTAAAAACCATTAAAATTATTTCTAAATATTACAAATATCCCATGCTTCGACTAAATCAAGGTTTCTTAGTTCAAATCTAACATTTCTTTGGGCTTTCTTGGTTCAAATCGAAGATTTTTTGGGGGTTAATATGACCACTAAGAGGCCTCACTCAAAAAGGTGAAGGCACCAACATGGGTGCCGGTTCACCTAGGCCGGTGGAAAAGAACTTTCTTTTCTTTTGCCGGCTTTTGACCTTGATTTTACTCTTTTGCAACCATTTTCATGCCCTCTTATCATAAACTTCTTTCTTTGGTGGGGATATGTGTGTGTTTGAGATTCTATGACTAAAAGATCAAAGGTTTGTTTGAGGAGGAGCTTTTACTTCTTTCATGTGTGACCATTCTAAACCCTTCTAAGGTCCATTTGCCACAAGCTCTTGTAAGGAGAATTTGTACCTTGTAAGTTTTCTAATTCTACATTTGTACTTTCGATCATCAAAAACTAAACTAATTTTGTTTCCTACTGAAATTTTCAATACTTAATACTGTCTTTAACCCCTAAATGCTTGGTACCTTTCAGGGATGAACTCCTAAATACAATTAATTTGATTATGAATTTGTTTAAAATGGCCTCATTGACTAGCCTGTTTTTTTACTAGTGATATTTTGTTGAAAAGGAAAAGAAAAAACTAAACATTGAAGTGATGTTGGAAGGTTTCAATCACCAAAAGTAATTAGGAAAAAAAATAGTCAAAAATTGAAAAAAATTTATGTTGGGTTCTCAATGTGTAGTCATAATATAGAAGGTTGATTACATATTTGTATTTTATATATGGTTTATAGTTAGATTTGGCTAAATTTTTGTATGAATGAACATTTTTTTTAACAACTCCAATGGATGATTGCCACTTAGGCTACATTAAAAAATTCCTTAAAGACGCTTTTAATGATGCATTGAAAAAGGAAATCAGCTAATTGCAAGAGGATTAGCCATAATAAATGGTACCCCCTCCCAAATATATCTGTAACCCCCAACCCATACAACAAGCACCAAATAAGGGCAATGAATTAAATGCAACTCATTCTTTGACACAAAAAAATTAAATCATAAGGATGCCCAACAAATTTTTATTTATTTATTTTTCTTGTTCCCCAATTATGACGAGTGTGTGAAGTATGATTGGGATATATTTTTTTTAATAAAGGAATGTGACATGATCACTATAGTTTCCACTTCAAGTGAGAGGTCAAGAGTTCAAATCTTTTTTGTTATTGTAAAGTTTTTCATTCTAGATGGTTTTCATTTGAAAAGGAATGATTGTCTTTCTTTCTCAGATGATGAAATCCATCCAATACTAAGAGCTGTTTGATACAAGGATTTAAACCCCACTTGAAATGGAAGTGATCAATCACTATGGCACACCATTTTCATTTTATGTCTCTTGGCTCCACCTTCTTCCCACCTTAGCTTTGAATGCACCTATTGCTCCCTCAAAAATATTCTTATTCATTATTTGAGTTTTCATCCACATCATGGACACAACTAAAAATTTGGGAGTTGTCACATGAAATCTGTTACATGCTAGAGAAATTTCAGGTCAAAGTGATGATATCTAGTCAAAGAAAAAAAATGCAAGGATCGTAACCTTAGAAAGTTTTAAATGGGTTTGAGAAGTTTGGTTTTGGTTTCAATCTAGATTGTACCATATCCTCACAAAGCTTGTGAAAAAATGCTTTCAACAACAATGCATTCAAAGAAATTGAAATTGGAAAATTGTCAGGCACAACATTTTGAAATTTTTGTGTCTTCTAACTATAATTTTAAATTGTCACACCCTTAACACATAAAGAATGATCTCATGCGAAACTATTGATGCACTTTCCAAGGCTTGCCAAATGGTGAACTTATTTCACATCATGTGTTTCAAAAGTTTGTTGTTAGTAATCCCTTAATCTTGAATATTTTTCTCACAAAAGTACTTATTTCATGTACTACAATTGTTCTTGCAACAAGGTCCGATATACCATAAAATAATTCAAATTGACTATTTTGTTAACCTAACACCAATGTTTTTATTTAAACAAGTGAAAAGGAATTGGTGGAAAAAAGTGAAAAGGAATTGTCCACCAAATCACGTGATGCCAAAAGCATGTCACATGAGACCACCATCCAGCAAGAAAATGTGCTATGAAATGCATTAAGGTAGACCAGCCAATGACCAAACACTTAAGCACTCAAGGTAGGTTGGATCCAAGGGGAGGATTCTATTGTTTCTGATTTCCAAACAAAACTTGAACCCTTCCTCTTGGCACATTTGACACATTAACAATTGTTGAAAACTATTAGAAATGAGAAAGTTACCACCCCCCAAAGGAAAGGGGGTCAAGAACTCAAATAAAACAAACCACCGAACACTACCAAAGCCGGTTCCTAAACACCCAAAAGATTCCTTGTATGTTGCTATTAGTGTTTTAAGATGATTTGTAAAACTTTAAATGGCACTTCTATAACACTTTAAATCATTTTAAATGAAAAAATAAGAAAATTATAAGGTTTGAAAATAGGAGGGGTCCAAAGAAAAGAAAAGAAAAGAAAAACGCATTTTGTAAGTTGGAAAGCTTGTTTTTTCTTCTTATTATTTTTTCATTACTCCTTCTCCTTTGCTCTTCAAAAATGATTTCTAGAGCTTGAGGTAGCACTCCCATAACATTTTAAATCACTCAAAATGAAACACATGTAACGAAGATGTAAATAAGTGTTCGATGATAAGCAAGCGATTGATGATGGGCTAGTCTACCCTATGTGTTCATGTCATTTAAATAATCCAGCAATGTGCTTGTATTGTTAACTTGATTTGTTATGCGTACACGTCTACCTATGGTTAGAAAATGTAATTGATGGAATTGCCAAATATTATGTGCCTTGACACAAACAGACAAATAAACAAAGCTTGACCATCCAAAGAGATATGAAGTTGAAATGGGATTGTACACATTATGCAACAAAAGACCCTTAACAATCTTGTAAATGATCCTTAATTTGTTGTCACTAGGTCATATTAAATAAATTGATAATCTCTTCATCTTGGCCTCATGAATAAACTCAACAATATACTTAATATTTTACATAATTGTGCATAGTGTCCATATTTATTTAACTAAAGTGAGTTTTTAATTAAAATAGATTGACTTTAACCCAAATTGGGAAATGGACATAAGCTCCTATCAACATTACTTAACCCCATTTAATCTAGGTACAAAAGATATCTTCATTAATCAACAATTTTACATGTAATTGACCATGTAATGTGAAATTATTAAGTTCTTCTACCAACTTTCTAAATTAGATGACCTAATATGTGTTCTTTTGTGTTCCCACTATTGCATTTCCTAAACAAGGATACTACCCCAAACTATTTTGCATTTTGTTGTCACAAATATTAATTATTAGCATGTCTTATCATGTTTTTATTATTTCCATAATGGTTTTCATCTTAAATTAATTCTTATGATGTCTAATTCTCCCATTTAAATTAGTGGGTGTCAAACATATGTTTATTTCAAAGAAAATTTGAGCTAATAGCATAAGTGAAAATCAACATTGATTGTGATATCATAAGTGGAAATCAACACTAATTGTTATGTGTACACATTTGCTAATGAGATTAATGTTATCCCAAAAAGAAGTTTTTTTAAAATAATAATATGAATATTATTTAACATCTCCTTACATTTTATCCCACATTATTTCTTTTTGACATAAGCAATAAAATAAACCATTGAATTGTAAAAAGGGCATTAAAATTAAACGAAGGATGATCTCTTCTCATTAGTTCTTTTCAAATTAACATTATCATAATAAGTGATCATTTCATAGACAAAAAGCAAAGGTTTAAGCCCACTACTTTTGTTCCCAATAAATAAGCTAATCAATTTTTTCATCGTGTTCAAATTTGTTCATTTTAAATGTAGATGATGCCATAACCTCTCATGTACTAATGTAATGAATTAACAACAACAAACACACCAATTCCTCCAAATGGATGGAATCTTGGGCATTTGAAAAATATATGTTGAAAAGTTCCCATCAATGTTTTTGCTCAAATTTGATAGGCCAAATCATATCCCATTAACGTGCAACACACCTTTGTAATTAAGCCACCATTGCAAGCTAAGCAAGCTAAGCTAAGTCTTTCAGTTGTAAACAATCCAATTTCAAATCCATGATCTTTATTTGGCATGTGTGTTAAATCTTTCACCTCCCGTTTCTTTGTCATCCTTTGATGTTTAGATAATATCACATTGATCACAATGTTATAACCTAACTTCACTAATTTTATCAAAAAGAAAGTTTTCCTAACAAACAAAGTCCTTTAATGTCATAATTCTTTTGAGGCACAAGATTACTTGTCCTTGAAATGCTTCACACTTAACCATATCTTAACAAATTTATTTGGGAATGTAAAAAAGATTTTTTGTTGCGGTGTTTCAATTTCCAATGCAAAACAAAGATTCAATTTCTCTAGCCAATGCTTGAAATAAGTTATTGCCTACTGTATTCATATAAGTTAGATAGGCCAATGAACAAACACTTAAGCTCTCAAAGAATGTGCATTCATTCTTCCATCACTTTCAACCCTAAAAAATCAAAAGGTTTAGGTAGCCCTTCACCCTGTGCCCTTATAATTGTTTACAAACCTTCATTTGGGTTTGAAATGAGAAAGATAAAATCTCCCAAGTAGGGGATGTTGAAAAGAACAATCCCACCTCTAATGAACACATATACTTCCATGTGCAATTGAAGTTAATGCCACAATTGGACATGTCGAACGTCACACACAAACAATCTCCATCTATTACAAAACCATGTGGTGTAACCAAAAAAGCAAGGTAAGGAAAGATTTTCCCTATTCTATTTAGGCTACCTTCAATTGTGATGAAAAACCACTATCATAACTTTTGGCAATTCTCAACTCACAAACTCAAGAACCTTACCTTAATATCTTGATGCATTTTCTCCTTCTCCCAATGTTTATATTTGGATATGGGTATGATGGCAGCATTTAACTCATTGGAACCACTAGCTAATTCCACTCATGGACTTTGCAAAGGAAAGAAAGTGTCGATGCAAACTAGCCAACTATTAAATGTCATTTACTCAAAAACAAAAATCAATTCCCACTTTCACATTAAGTTCATAACCAAACATAAAGGAGCCATCAACTCACGTTTCTCTCCTCGACTAGTTTGGACCTTGCTTCCCAACTCCCCTCAATCCAAACACCAATCTTCTCTTGTTTTGTGTTGCATGCCAAGAAAAACCACTACTCACCAAAATTATATCACCCTGCTAACCAAATTCAAAAATTCCATCTAAGGGGCTTTTCAAAACCTTCCAAAGATACATGCCAATTTAGAAAAAAGGTCATTATGCAATTAGATCTTCCATAAATATGATCAGCTTCAATTTGATCCTAACTCTACGTTGCCATGCAAATAAAAAGACTTGAACATCGTTCCAACAAAAAATATAAACCCATTGTATGTTTACTAGGCTTATGGTGCACATAATCAAATGAAGAATCTTTTTGTTGTCTCAATTGATTTTATTGTAAATAATTCTTTTCATATAAAACTTTAATTTTGACAAACTCCATTTATGACCAAACAAATGGTAGAAATGCTCAATAATCAATGTTTTTGATTATGGAGATTGATTACCCATTATCAAACACAAAAAAACACATCTATGTATGAAAAGTTTTAAAACCCCAACCACAAGTTTTAAGAACTATTTATTTGGTTATAAGGTATCACTAAACAATTATCAACTTAACAATGTTTGCTAACATGCCATCTTCTAAAATGTTTGGGCATTTGTTCACCCATGGGTGTTTGTACCTTAATTCCACTTTAGCCTTGAAAGAATTGTGAATTGAAGCTAAAGGATCATATCATGATCACAATTAAGACTTTCCACATATCCAAATGATAATTGTGCCCTCCATGTTGTGTATTTCATAAAGACAAATTCAATTGGTACATAACTCATGTCAAAATGATTGATTTGATTATATATAATTTTTATACATGCATCTAATATTCCAATGAGAATGATTCATCAAAATTGGTTTAGGACAATTTTAAATTTCATAAATCATCCTTTTGAATGAGTCATCCTTTTTCGTAAGTTGTCCTAGATCAAGATTGCATGCAATGTCATTCAATATTGTTCTATTTTCATTGGAATACAAATTAATTTTCACAAAACCAATTCATTTTCATCAGTTGATCATCACTATTAGGGCATAACAGCACAGAGCCAAAGTAATGTGATAAAAAGATCCTTCCTTGAAAATCATACAATCAAAAGGTCACCTTATTTACATGCTTTTAGGTGACTTTGATTTTGATTCAGAGTGACAATTCAAGAACCTCTATGGTGCCAATTCCTTGACAGAAAATTTGATGCAATTTGCATAGTCCACATAATTTCAATGAACAAATAATAAATCTGAATCAAACTGCCATACACAAGGGACCCAAATTCAACCCTCTTGTGCGCTCAATGTACCATTTACAGTTTGACATTAACCCCTAAACAGCAGTTGGTTTTTGAATATGCGCTGATTTTCAGTGTCAATTCGCACTGTCCTGATGTCTAGGGGTTAAGACCTTCAACCTTAGCAAACTCAACTCCACTTAACAAATTAATTCAAAAACCAACTTTCAGATTGCCCACGTTTTTCAGTTATTACATTGAATTGGGCAGGATGCAGCTACAGTAAATCTGCATGATGTTATATAGGATGCAACTCTACAACAAAAGGTGCATTTGCCAAAAATAAAGACTCCAAACTGCTGAAGGTGCCAAAAATTGGAAAGAAGAATCACTCATGCAGGTGACATCCAGAGAACTTCAATACCTGTATTCTTGCACATCTACACCAAGTCAAGAGATGGTCATACAGTCTAAGATCATTTCAAGCATATGACAGGATTCATTGGTACACTGTAGCTGGTCCAAATTGCTCAAACTATTCAGTTAGTGTCCTGTCTAAATTGCTCCTCTTTGTCAACTCTGGCCTCCTAAGGCTAAGCGTAGAACAGCAAACAGAAGATCACCTGGACACTGAATATACTAAAAACAAGAATTATGAGAAATGCAGACATGGTAAGTTAAGAACAGAGACAAAAGCTGAGAAATCAAGAACAGCACCCATCCAGGGCTGCAGATGGTCAAAAGAAGACCTAAACCACAAAATGGAAGAAGAGGAACCTAAAAAGCAATTATAACCCAAGAACACCAATATGAAAGGAAATCCACACACTCCTCTAACACAAACAAACAGCAATACCCAAATGCACAGGAATCAATCATATTCTGTACCATTCCCCTGATCTTCCAAATGAATTTGGTACTGCCCCCTTTTTATAATTATATACCAGTGTTCAGCTAGAGGATGATTCTCTGGCATAAATTAGAAGAGAATATTTACAAGCTGCAGTTGGTGCAGTACCACCCATGGTTTGCCTTTACATAACCAAGGAAGCTTGGGCTTCAATCCCTCATGGATTCAAGCATACTTATAGCTGCCTGCACTCTGTACACATTCCAACCCAAGGCTTTCTCTAGATTGAGTTTTTGGATCATAGTTGGCAATTCCCACAAGCATGTGCTTTGAGTTTAACCTAAAACACATGTCAAACTGTCCATTCATTGCATACCAGTTTTTCTGCCACCATGCTCTGTCCAGAACATTTCTATGTACACAACCACAGATAACTTGATGCATTACCAAAAGAGCTTGGGAAAAGAGCCCGGAGAAGAGTTTGGTTGATGAATCGATCGACCAAAATCCTGACGAAGAGCTTGATCAAAAAGCTGATGAGGAGCTCAACTGAGATGGAGGACTGGACCGATAAATTCAGCAAAACCCTTAAGTGCATCAAACCTTAGGTCACAACTTCTCCTTCCGGATTTTGTGGAGCCTGCTGAGTTCATCCCGCCAATGTGCAGCATCTGCATACCGCTCCTCAGTGGCAGCAACCAGCATGTTCATCACTAGAGCTGCCTCATCTGCTGCAAAAGAATCTGCCTCACTGGCAGCTGCCTCCCAGAAATAAGTCCCACTTCCCCTCAGCTTAAAACTCTTGGAAACTGCAGCCCCATTTCCAGACTCCTCCAGCACAGGTCGCACGGCATCAGCTGTGATGATCCTCCTGTTGATGAAGATTGGTACCTTGCATCGCACTGCAAAATTGATGGCATCTGAGGGCCTGGCATCAATGCTGAGCAGACCCTCTTCCTCCTCCTCCTCCTCCTCCTCTTCCCCTTTCTTCCCAAGGAAGATGCGGGCATAGTAGGTATCCACAACACGCTCTGTAATCCTCACCATCCGTGCCTCATACTTCAAAGCTCCCACCATCTCCTTCATAAGGTGGTAGCAGCTCGGCCGACCGAAATGCTCCTCATCATGCAAAGCCCTCATAAGCATGGTCATGGCTACTTCTCCTACAACAATGGGAAGCATAAGGTCGGATCCATCCATTACCTTGAGGAACATGGTGGGCGTGCTGGCCTTGTAGAGCAAACGCCCCTTGCTAGGATTGATATGATCCACCTCCTGCTCCCTGCCGTTAGCCAACGTCATGAGAAGTTTCCCGTGCAGTGGCACCATGCTCACAGCGTCCATCACCTGCGCCTCCACGTACTCCATGGTACCATTACTATCGTTGTCATCCTCCACATGACTGCTCCCGGCACCCCCACTCGAACTTTGATAGCTGCTGCAAATCCTTCTTCCTCGCCCCCAAACCCTAGCACCATTACTGCTGCTGCTACAAACCCTTGCAATCCGTCCCTGCACTTGCTTCAACCTCCCCCATTCCGAAAACCCTTGTCTCAGAGGATGCTGATGATGGGCAACAAGCTTCAAATGTCCCCCTCCTGCTCCTCTTCTTCCTGGCTTGATTCTCACGGGACTGGCAAGGAACGCGCAAAGGCGGGTTTGCGGATGCAACAAGTGTAGGGTTTCCATGGAACTTTCACAAAAACAAAAAGCTCACAAACAGAAATTGAAGATCCGGAGCTCATACAACACACAACCTGATGATCTATTAAGCTGTGCAACAATGTCACGGATGCTTGCCGTGGAGCGATGATGTCTCTCCAGCACCCGCCGCGTCAATAATACATCCTCTGTTTTCTCTCGTCTGCGAGATGCTAAGTCTGTCTCGTCTCTCTGCCTCGCTTCTCGTCTGCTGGTGTCCTCTCTTCTTGCAACGTTTTCTACGCACACACGCAACGCTGTTACCATGCTGATCAAAATTATCCAAAGTAATTTCTCTTTTTTCTTGGCTTTTCCCGTTTTTCCCAAGAGAGGTGACTGAATAGGAGCCACACTGAACCAGCACCCGGTGGCCTAATAAGTCCTTCGGATACAGTTTTCTATTGGGTACCAGTTTCCAACTTAAGTTAACCATGGTGATTAGGGTTCCAGTTTACTTACTAACAACTTACAACAGCCCTTACCTATGTATAAACCGTATGGTTACCTAATAGTCACCTATTTCCTTACATATCTAGTATGTGTGAACCATATCCTTACCTAATGGTCACCTATTTTCTTACCTACTACCTACATATAGGAGTTACTTCTTATAGCATGCCTTGGTAACCAAGGTAAAACCAGATTTAACTCAATTGAGGTTCATCCACAACTGAGTCATATGAGGCACACATCCAGTGGATGGTTCGCTCATAGGTGCTGGTTCATCCGGGTAAATGACTTAGGTGGGTACTCTATTTTTACAGTTTATTGTGTGTGCCTGTAAGGGAGGTCAACTACTAAACCACTAAACCGTGGCTTTGGGTGAACCAGCACCCACGTTGGTACCATGGTAAAAAGCCCAAATCCATTTGAATTATTTCTAAATATTGCAAGTGTCCCGTGTATAGGCTTAAATTAGGGTCTTTTGAGTTCAATTCTAACATTTTTGGGGCTTTAATATGGCCACTAAGAGGGTTTAGGGCCGGGGTCCAATGCGGGTGCTGACTCACCCTGGTCCCAAAAAACCATGTAGTTTCATTTGGTCCTATATTTCACAATTTAAGGAATGGTTGTTTGCCTGGTGTTTAACCTAAGAAGGGAGGGTCGTGATTGAAATAGCTGCCAAAGAACTGGCCATCTTATAGAAGGCGATGAAGGTTGTTTGATTTGTTATTCCAAATATTGAAAAATGCTACTAGAAATGAAAATCGAGTCTTAGATTCTTGAGAAATGTGACAACATATATGTCGACGGACAAGTTATTCGATATTTGAGAATCATCGTAATAATATATTATCTTAAATAATGCCCATGATAACCTATGGTTATTTTAGGCCATTCCTAATACCCACTCAACACATGAGGGGGAAAAACATTATGCAACCAGCCACTTGTTGTTTCTTACTCCCTACAATGGGGACCTGGAAAAGCCCATTATCTGAAGTGGGAAAAAGTAGAAAGTAAATAAATAAATAAATAAAGGAAAAGCACTCGACAAGGGAACAAGACAGAGCTGGAAAAAAACCCGATTTTTTTCCATTAGAAAATTGGGTTTTTGGTTTTAATGAATAAAACCCGATTTTCGCTCTATAAAACCCGGTTTTATTTTGGAGTTGGTCAAGCCCCGCCGCCACTGCGGCAAAGGCAAAATTGAACGCCAAACCCTAGTTATTAATATAATCGCAATAAATAATTCGATTAAAACTCGATTATGACACTATCCTCGGGTTTTATCTAAAAACCGAATAAAACCCGATTGAATAAAACCCGATACTGCGAGCCCTGGAACAAGAGAAGAAAACAGAAAGGACCGAAGTAGAAATACATTCGTTCCATCATATTCGAGACTTCATTCTGGTTTTCTGGTTGGAAGGACTTGCTCTGATATTTTTTAGTGTAATTGGAGGGCATGTTATACAGCATATTTTTCCTTTGCCGTTTTGCCGGGCATTTCAAAAACTGGAACACCCCCGGCCCCCAAGAGAGGGTAGCACGGGAAACAACAGAAATGAAAAACAAGGAATTAGAACACGTCTATTTGCCCGGGACGAGAGAGGCCAGGGGCTTTACCTTATACATGTGGAACCCGGGGGTTGCCTATACTACTACCAGACCGATTTCAAGGAATGAGTTGTGCTCGTCATTTTTTTGGGGAGATTGGTCGATCCGGGCTGATTAGGCAAGGCCACTTTTGTTTTAAATAAGTGGGTGGGCATTTTGGGGGGGGATGTTTTGGATCACTATCCACATCACTGTTCTCATCTTGAGTTCTAGGTCAATTTCCTTACCAATTTCCTCAGGGAAAAAGGCCAGATATAACTACCGAAATAGGAATAAAGGTGCATTCACACTTGGTGTTAGGAACTCTCTAGTGTGGAGTCCCCTAACACCATGCTAGTCATTTAGGACTTACACCTACTTACCACGAACATTTTATGTTAAGCTAACACTCACTTAACATTAAGGTGTCACTCATTTAACATTGGGTGCCACCTAGGATGCCACCTAGATTTTTTTAATTTAATTACTGACTTAACATCAAGTGTGAATGAATGCACCATTAAGTAATTTCACAACATTTGCATGAAATGGCGTTTTGGGTTTTACAATCTGCAATCAAAAATATACCTAGCAGAGTTTTTGTTTCATAACCATACTGTTAAATTTGTGGAAGAAAGGATTTACCTCCCACTTTTGTGCAAGGATTGTTCCAAGAAAAGTTGCCAAAAATTCATGCTAACCTACAAAGCAGAATTTAGATATTGGAAATTACAAATCTCTTTTTCACATAAAATTTATTTCATTCTTCAGATCACATACAACAAAGGCAGAAGGGCCCAGGACCCACAAAAAAGCTTTCTATTTCTCAGATCCCCCACCCCCACAGCCCTAGCCCCATTTGGACCTCTTTAGAAAAATTGATTAATTAATTCCCTGGGCACAAATGGACAACATCCATTGCAAAAAAAGAAAAAAGAAAAACAGGTACAAAGGAAAATTGGGGAGACTCAAGCCCCAGAGGAAAACCAACTCACCAAGTAAACCTACAAAGCCTAGAATCTTTGATATGACTGTCTAAGCTTCTTACCAGCCTTGGAGCCCATTGTCAGATCAAAGTGATTTTAAAACCCATTTTCAGCTGAAGGCAGTTTATCCTTTGAGTAAGTTGTTGTATGATGTGGAGACCGCATTCTCTGATCATAACCGGTTCCTCCCTAGAAATTGGCAGCGTGGCGTTACCCCATTGGCCGAGAGGTCTCAGGTTACAACTTGTATCTGCTGCCTACTGGGTTGGCCAGACAGGTGCAGGGGGTTCTGTGGACAGCAGCATTCATCCCAGACATCCAAGTAGTCAGTCATCGGTCAGGGACGAGTGAAATCCCCGTCCATCAAGTGACTGGTTATGTCTTGTAACACAGCTCGAGCAAAGCCCAGTTACCTGAAAAAAACTCGCCACTTCCTTTGATGTCCCTCAGTGTAGCTAGCTCCACGGAGCAATATCCAAACTCTTAGCTAAATTTGCAAATTCTCCTGAATTTTTGGGAATACTCTTGGGCAATCACTTGTGAAACAAGTAGTGATCTATGTCAAGTCACTTCCATTGTTTGTTGATTGATGTTGGCACAAAATTTCAATTTATGAACAAATGTGGGGGTTCATGTTCATGTCACTAAGTTGTGCTCAAAGACACTGCCAAAATCGATGGATTATAGTTTTTAGGGACTTGTAGCTTGCACACGATGCATTGGCTATCTATGTCAAAGCTTGCTTTAGCACATCAAACATTGACTGCCATGGTTTTGTGCCACAAAGCCCATATGAATCCCAAGGTTTTTTTTTTTTGGCTCTTGATTTTAGCTGAACATCATTCCATGTAAGTTGAAAAATCAATGGAAGAATTGGGTCGCATTCACAAGAGCCTTTATCTATCATTTATCAATTCATGATGGAATGAACATCATTGTCCGAAAAATTAACATCATATTCGTTCACAATTTGTCCCATAACCAAAAATTAAAATCATCTTTGAACTATGATGTCTTCCCACAAAAGAAGAAGAATGGAGGTTTATCAAAGCTTTTGTGCACATCAAATATCCTAACTTCCTTGGCCACCCTTCATATGGTACTCCAAACTTGAGTGTTGTAGAATCAACAACTTTTCTCTCATTGTAAAGACCAAGGTTTCATATGGGACTTTAAACCTTTGAGGGTGTTGATGGCAAGCTAAATTGAAGCTTTTATGGTGTAAAATTCAATAGTTGGGAAGGGAAACCCATCCATTTGGTATGCATTGACCTTGTCTTTAACTTTGATTTGCTCCCTCAGATGTTGCAACTCCCTTAAAAATCAGTCTTGTGAGTAGTTTGTAATCTTGTCACACAAAAGCATCTTTCATCATCATCAAAATCAAATTCAGCTTTAACCATTTCTCACAAAGGAATTCTCCTAGCAACAAGATCCTAGAGGTTCCCCACATTGCACAAACACATTGTATGGAATTATGGAGTTCTTGAAATTGAGATGTCAAATTATGCTCTTTTGAACATCTTGGACTGCCAAATAGTCACTTTTTTTATAATTAAATTAGCCAAGGTTAGGGGAAGTGAATTTTATGTGGAAGATTCTTTCACCAAATTTTTAAACCATATGCTACAACAACATTTCCTTCCACAAGTGCCCACCAACATTCTAGAACCCAACGTTTGTGTCTTGAAGGCATGCACCTACTTATTTTATGTCCCATCAAAAACTTGAGATTAGACTCACTAAGTTCAAAGGCAATAGAACCCATTTGCAAAGGAGGGTTAAGAAGGCCTCTAGTTTTGTCCCATCTTACTTTCAATATCAAAACCAAGGTGGCCAAGTCATTAGTGTGGGCTTAGGGGCATGCCAAGAGTCGAAATTTGTTGTGGGCAATGCATTACTTGACATGAAAAGACAAGAAACTTCCTTATAACAGAAGGAGAATGCATGGCAAAATTTTAGACAATTTGAGATAAAAAATCGAAATTTGTATTTTTAATTCTCCCAAATGCAAACATGATTAAAAGAGTCATAGCAAGTGTCACTAGTGTTTAATTTTTTATGTTTTATAATGATAATTTAATTTGATTGTTAAAATTTTTAAACTTACTTAAATAAAAATATTCATAATATATCATGAGAACATATGAATAAATTTGAAATTAATCTAATAAATTAAAAATATGAAGAAAAAAAACACTTATAAAACATTATAATCATTATTTTAAGCAATAAAAGCACTTATAATATAATTTTTAAGACTTTGAAAATAAAATATTTTTTACAAAGTTAATTCAACCTTAACATAAAAATATTTATAAAAAGTTTTAAATATTTTATAAAAATATTTCAAAAAATAAGTAGTCAAAAAGGAGACGATTATGACTCCTTTAATCATGTTTACACCCTCCCAACTCTAAAAAATCTACACTAAAACTATCAATACTCAGTGAAAGGTGGTCTTTGCAATGTATAAAAAAAAATGCCAAGGCCTTAACAAAAATGTAAAAGCCCATCCCGAAACATAAGATGAGCTCCTCTATCACAAGGGAATCTTACTGATTTAAGGCACCCTCCTCATACATTGTGCAATCCAATCAAAGCTCATTAGAAATAACATAATAGGTATATTTCTCGTGCTAAAAAGATGGGTTCAACCAGTGTTGGGTGGGTAATATCCATTTTTATATATCGAATAAAGATACATACAAAAATTCAAAAAACATCCGCCAAGTGAAGGTACATTGATGTATAATTTTTTGTACACACTTTCAATAGGTTATATATACATTGAAGCCATTGCATGATGACCTTGGAAATCCTTTTCTTCAACATGCCCTGGTCACCCTCTAAGAAGTGACCGAAGCCTTTCACAATCAAAGTAGTGAATCAAGTCTTGTATAATCAAGGCATCGGATAATTGTGTTTGACAAATGCACAATATTTGGTGTTGGAAGAATAGAGGAAAATGAAAGCAATAAAAGATAAACCACTAATTAGCCTTACAAACAAGAAGTCCTTGGCACTAATTTCTTTTTGCGGCAGATTTTTGCTATTTTGCTAAACTAATTGGAGAAAAACTTGATAAACTATGTTTTCTTCCAATGTAAAGCATGCATTTGGAATTCCTAACTTTTGAGGATTCAAAAACTTGGAAAATAAATAAATGGTGACCATGGGGCCACATACCAATGGAAAGCTTTTTGCATGGTCTCAATAGCCAATCAAACATGTATGGGGATAAAACAAAAGCCATACCAAGCAAACAAATACAAAACATCCCTGCTTTATCAGCATCCCAAAAACCCAAGGGATGGTTATGTGCACATATCTTGTTCTACTTTTGGACGAGACTTCATCCAAATTTGAAAACAAAGGACAAATCCAAATGGATGCTTCCAAATGGACAAATCCAAACCATGCTTCATTAGAATCATTGACTGAATGAACTGATGAAACCATGGCTGTGAGATCACAGAGAAATCTCCACAATAATACTTCAAAGGTAAACCATTCCATCAGTTGCAGCAAAACCAGTACACAAGAACAAGTGTGGTCATAACCTTGTAAGCGCCACTCAAAAAGTATCAGACCATCACATTCAACATGAATACAAGTGACAGCTGCCATGGCTCCCACTGACTTCATCAGCTCCTGATGGTGGGTATAGAAAAGTATGTAATAATATACCCAAAATCTCAGGAAACAATTAGCAGAAAATCTGCATTCTAACCACTGAAACCCAGTGTATACCAGTGACACAAAAGCTCTAATGATTGGCCATTAGGACTTCTATCAGCTAACTACCATAAAGAAGAGAAGTTGATAGCTTTCCAGTTCATTGAAATTAAAATCAATTCAGGAAAGCAATATGAACGCAGCAAGGCTACCAAAAATGTTACAATCAGTCTTAGCAACACTATGAGAGACTAGGGAAATGAATGAGAAAAAATTCCTACACCCATATGACAAAAAATATCATAGCATACAAATTTCTTCAAGGTGACCACATAGTAGAATTTTTGACTACATTTCTGCCCTCTATGTGACTTCCACTGAAACCTCCTCCCCTTCTTGTTTTAAAGTTGATGAAGATGTCCTACCCTTCCTATTTACACTTGGAGGGACAAATTGGCTGGTTGGTGAAGCCATAATCTCAAAAGAAACACACAAAGAATGGAGCCATGTTATACTCACTTTGGTGCTTACACACTGCCTTAGTGAAGAAATGATGCCTGGTATGCGGGAGGAGGGGGTGGCAAGCCACTGCCAAACTGATAACTGCTGTATGTGGCAGTTGGATTATTGTAACCTGTAGAACCATAGACTTGTGAACTAAGGCCATCAGCTGAGTACAGGTAAGAACTTGATAGAGCGGCAGGGCTCCGGTTGCCACCAGCATAAGTTGTAGAATAAGCAGCATGGCCACGCCTATCATAGTTGTTCTGTGCTGCCAAACTGTAGGAAGAGACAGCTACACCACCACCATATTGGCCCTGGCTTCTATCTGATGGTCGATAGTAGCTTCTGTTGTCATTGTTATTGTTATTATTAGAACCTGACACACCACCATATCCAGCACCAGTACCATTGCTGGCACGTGGCCGTTTTGTATGGGCCTTAACTGCAACTGCTGCCCTCTTCCTGTCTGACTTGGCCTTCTCAAGCTGAATAACACGCTTTTGGAGTGGCATTGAAGGATACTGACTCTCAAGTTGATACTCTTCAATACACTTCAATACAGCCTTCAACGCTGCCAACTCCTTCATTGCTGCGTCATTCTGCTGCAAAATCCACAGCCACTTTTATTGAATCTTCTAAGGAGTACTTCAATTCAAATTATTTCATTAGATGCCTGTGTCTTGTTCCATTTCTGAGGTAGAATGAACCCAAACTGCAGAGCAGCTAGTGTACTCTGATTACCTGTGCAGCAGTTGAGCTGTTTCCAGTCTTCAAGATCGACTGTGCTGTTTTCCGAGCTTCCTTCAGATACGTTTTAAGCAAAGGGACAGGCTGAACACGATCCATGATCTCAAATGAGTGCGCAAAAGAGAGTGCCTCAATCTGTTTGCCCTCTTTGGCCAGCCTATCCACCACATCTGCAGTGGAACAGAGGATAAAGGATCACTGAAAATGGTGAGTACATGTCATTGCAGCCCTACTGTTAGAAGACTGAATGTTCAGCAAGCTGCAGACAATTCTAAGCACATAACTGTGAATCCAAGGTACACAGATCCCCAACTTTGCACTTAGCAAAAGACAACTAGATCAGATCCATTCTCCGTAGTTAACTATGCAGTGAGATCCCATATTTTTTCTCTTTTCCCTTTTTAGATGCAAGCAGGACATGGTAACAGATATGTAGCCTGTTTAGTTCCCCGGCATGAACAGTTCTGCAACCACACAAGAAACAATTATGCTGATGCACCTGTAATCACAATAATCACCTGCTAAACACTTGTCAACAGTGAGCTTGTTCATTAAGACCAAGTCTGTTGAAGAAGATCCAGTGCACAGAGCCACTTTCATAGAACAGTAATGTTAAAAGCAGAAGGAAACTCAACTTTTAAACAACCCAGAATTGTGATCAGATACACAAAGCAGAAAAATAAATGAGATGCTCTTACCTGTTCCTCCTTCCAGAGAAAGAATGCAGCATGAGGCAAAAGGAAGAAAATCTTTGAACCCAAAATTATTAGATCAACTGATCTATTCTGACAATGACAGCAGTCAAGAAAGATAGGAGAGAAAAAAATCCCTCATGGGGAAAACAGAACAGCCTCAAAAGGCAAAAAAACAGGACTGAAAATGCCAACAAGAAATCAGGAAACTCTGTTCTTAAGAACAGGAAAGCTATGTGGATTGGCTTGGCAAGGACAGGCTAGTTAGTTATTCTGCTCATATGAGCTCGAAAAGATGGAATTCACAATCGAGAAATCCATGTTAGTGAAGATAGAGTACCCCGCAAAAGGGGCTCCTATCATTGGGGAAGAGAGACATCAACCTGGTATCTTGGAAGAGAGTCCAAGGGAGCGACAGAGCACAGGGGTTTGCCTGCGCCTGGCAACTGCGGTGACAAGTTTACACAGCTCATCATCATTGTACTCAGGAGCAATGCCAAATGTAGCCAACAGCTGGAGGAAAGACTGTGCATCCAATGAATTGCCTGTGGCATCTCCATGGCTGGAATTCATCTTGGACTTCCATTGGTCTGCCAGCTGCTTTGCGGATTCCTTGATATTGGAGGGCACCACCGGGTGATCAGCCCCCAAAACAGGGTCTGCCAACACCACAGCCAGGCACTCAAGAAGAAGAATACAGGCCCGGCGATTGGCCGAGGCCCCTGAATCCTTATTCTTATCTGCCCCTGGTTGGCTGTTGCCATTTCCTGGCTCTGGAAGGTGGTAGCCATCCAAAGCCCCCAGCACCATGCGTGCTGGGTCAATTGCACACTGCAGTGCAGTGGGCAGCTCATTCCTCATAGCTCCAACATCCTTCCGGTGATCGACTATGTATTTCCTCAGTCCATCCCCATCCATATTCTCACACAGTGTCTTGAGCTGTGGACGCACCCTCACTTCAGACACTACTGGTTTAGGGTTAGGAGTCATGGCAGTACCCGCAGGAGCGGTATTGCTGTTCTCATTCTTGGTCTCATGCTTGCTTTCTTGCTTACTATCATGCTTGCTATCTTGCTTACTATCATGCTTGCTATCATGCTTGTTAGCAGGGACTGACACATCAGGAGCAGCAGCAGCAGCAGCAGCAGCAACAGGGGTATCTTCAGAAGATAGGGTTACAGAGGTGGTTCCTGCAAGCTTGGAGGTTGCAGCATCTACTTCCATGGTTTGAGAGGGAGGAACAGAGCCGCCATTGCGAGCAACGATAACAACTGGAGCACTAGGTACAGGCTCAGGTTTAGTGATGGCTTCTACAGTCTCAGGAACTGCTGCTGCCTGAGGAGGAGACGACTTCCCAGCAGCTTCAACTTCAAGGCGAGTTTTCTCTTCCAACCACTTGCGCTTCTCCTCAAACAGGGAAGCAATGGCAGAATCTTTTTGTTCTTGTACCCTAGAAAGCATAGCTTGCTCTCTTGCGGACACAGCTTCTTCCCTCTTGTCTAGGGCTTCTTGCAGTTCCTGGCTCTTGCTCTCAAAGGCCTTTTCCTTGATGACCAGCTCTTGGAACCGCTTCTGCAAACTGCTCTCAAGCTCTGCAAAGTAATCCTCGAACTCTTTCCACTCAAGGGTACAGTTCACTATCGCTGCTCTCTGGATCTCCAGATTGGCAAATACCTTACGAAGTCGTTCCTTTCTTTCGGAGCCGGCCTCTACGGCCGAGGATATGGGATCCTCTTCCGTCGCCATTTCCCACTCTCAACTAAGCAGACTCTGACTCTCTCTCTCTCTCTCTCTCTCTCTCTCTATTGCAATAACGAGACCACCACCAAAACCAAACCCCAACTCCACCAGACAAATTAGACAATATCACAACGGCACACTGGTCCTCGATTCTACGCAAATTTGCAAGGAAGAATGAGGGCAAGAGTAGGAGAAAAAGTCGAAGAACGAAAGGTTTCGTGCTCAATTTCGCTGCCCGTCCTTCCAGCGCACACAAAGTCGAACAAAAAACGCCACAGAGCGCCAAAAGCTGCCATACAAAAACCCAAAGAAAGCTGAATCCCAAGAGCAGCGCCTGGAGGTGGGCGAGACGTCGAGCGAAGGAATGAGAGCGCCAGCGTGACGACAGTAGCGTGCGGCAAAGCAAAGAACAGCAGAGTGCGTGTGCGATGTGCCCTCGTGCCTCCCTTCCTCGGGTGTGTGGGTTTGTCTCCGGAATGCACCAGCTTCCCGGTACCAGATTTTGGGCCATTACATACCGTCCGATCCTCCATCGAACGGTAGGATCCAGTTCGGTATCCCTTGCGCGCATCTCCTCCTGCTTTGGCAACCGTCCTCATCCGTCCACACTCGAAAGTTCATCCATTAAAGTGCCTGATGAGAGTCTTCACTCTTCCATACACCTGCTTCAATAGGGTTAGAGGATTAAAGTTATCCACAAAATGCCTTTGCCTTTGTGCCCTAATTTTTCTCTCAAATATATGAGGAAAGCAGCAATGAAATCACAAGTGAACTCAGATTGAAACTAGTTTTAAGCTACCACCAACATTGGAGGCAAATGCTAGTGCTAAAAAGGAGTTTCACACCACCATTGAATGCTAGTGTATTTTGTAAATGAATGTTTTTAATCTTTTCCCACTTTATGATCAAATTGGTTGCTTTGTTGCAAAGTTTTCCTTTTTTTCATATGAACATTTTTATTGTTTTTCTTTCCAATTTGGGTAAGTTACTTATGTGATGGCTTTAGTATAGAACAAGTTGATCAATTGGCAACATAGAATCATATGTTGCAAGTATAATTATTGATGATATTACAATTGTCAAAATTGGATGAATTGACAAAATTGTTAACTTAAAGTTCTAGGTATTTATATTTCAATTGAAAGTCATTACACAAATTTTGGAGATGAATTCAATCCTTTCATGTAGATGTCACTTGCTTACAAGGCTATTATGTGTATTGCAAGGAACAAGAATGGGACCGTTTTGGGAAGGAGGGCCTAGCATGAAACTAGTGCCAAGCACCGAACTCAAATTCTTAGAACCACCCCATTCAAGGTCGTTACATAATATAAAAATCTTGTTATGTTTGATTTTTAAAATGAACAATTGTGATCAAAATTTGGAAAAGATGAGACACCTTATGCATAAGGTTAGTCTTTTGTAACTTTACATTTAAGTTTCCTCTAACACATGCTTAAGGTTCTTCACTTAATGTCCTTCATTTTAAAAAACCATAATTGTAAGATGCATCCTCTATTGAAGTAAAAACTTTTGAAGGCAAGGTGTCCTTCACATGTACATTAGAAAATTTTCAAATATTTACAAATGTTATCCAAGTCTTTTTGATGAAAATGGTGAACTTAACTCTATTGTAAGAAATGAAGATTTTTTCCTCTAGTTCCTTTTTTTCAAACCTTTATATCTCTTGTTTCATGTTCTTTTCTAATGTATTTCTCTCTGTAGTGCCTTCATCTAATCTTGTTCCACTCCAAAATTTAAGGGCATCACCCTCATGAAATTTTTGAGTTGTCTCAAGTTTTAATCTTCAAAATGGCACTCCTAGTTCCAAAACACTTATTTTCTCCTACTAATATGTTTGTTGTTTTATTTTTTCAAGATTTATGATTAAAAGTTTTACTACATATTAACAAGAGAAGAAGGCAAGTTGGGGAGAAAATAGGCCAACAATGCACATGATTACGGAAAATTGTTTCTTAACCCTTATGATTGTACTATGACAATAATTTTGTAAATCTAGGGACTTTTATTAAGGTGTAATGACTTGCAACAAGTTTTTTATTATATGTGCAAGGTCCATTACCCTATGGAAGTTTTCCTTTAGAAAGGAAATTGACATTTCAAACAAAAAAATATTCCTCTAATTACAAGTTGTTCTTATGGTGCCTTAAGTAGGTTTTTGCCTCAAATAGGTTTTGTGGGAAAAAAACAATTTACTTACCATGCATCATGGGCAATAAAAAAACAAACAAGAATGTCATTTGTTGTGATGTGTAATGCCTTTGAAAGAGGGCATCTTGATAACAAAGGCCCATTGGTTCCACCTTGGGCATGCATTTATTTAAAGAACTTTTTCTTCATGTGTTATCTTACAAATAACAAGCCATGGAAGTTTTTTAGCATGGGTGGAAGGCACCTTAACCTTAATAAAAATTTATGTTTCACCACAAGATAACACCTTATTTGTAAAGGTCCTCTCCTCCTTTCAAAATGAATAACAACCATCGATTCATAAAAATATTTTTTTACCAATTGTTTATCCCCTAGGCTTTTGATCACAAATATTGGTATGCCACTTTATTTGTATCCCTTGACATGCGATTGGTTTAAAAATCCATATGAAAGTTTGGAGATTTTAATGTGAAAAGAAAATAATAATAATAATAAATGATGAAAATCATGCAATTTAAATTGTTTTAAATAAGATTTTTTTGTGTATGGAAAGTTTCAATGCATCTTATTTTAAATTCTTCGTTTGATGATGAATTTTTTTGTTTATATTTTTTGACATTATTATGACTTTATTGAGTTCACATTTTTCAATTTTGTTTGCACAATAAACACAATGTTATCATTTCAAATGTCCATAATGAATTCATTATTTTCATAGAATTCATCCATACTTTTAAATATGATTCCCACTACAATCTATTACAATATGGATAAGTAAAATTTTGATAATATTAATGTTCAGCATGGTTTTACATTTTAACTTCATTTGCAATCTATAAAAATTATAACTATCATATTCCAAACTGTCCATGGATTTAATTGTGTATTTTGACCCTCAAGTTAACATGTCCAAGCTCAAACCACCTAGTTTAACCTTTTTAAACACCTACATTGAGTATTGGTCTTTTAAATTTTAATTTAAATGTCTAACTGAAGTTAACAAAATTTTGATGATTAATAGGTCTTTACTTCAAGTCTTAAAAAAAAGTGAGGACTTACTTTTACTTGAATTTTTCATTTCAAATGTTATGATATTTCAAGGTGTAGTAATTCAAAGTTGTTTTCTAACTTCATTAAAAGCAAAAAATTCATAATCATAATTTTTGGACTATGACCTTAGATGTAAAGCAGGCTTTACAAATATAATTTCCTTCCCACCTTCGAGGAGAAAATTTCATTTTTCCATCAAAGAATTTCAATTCTTCATTAAATTTCATCATGAATTTTATGACTTGATCACATTTCAATTATAGATTTCATGAAAACTTTGAGTGGGTTTTATGTCATGCAACATCCTTGGGTTAAAGCATTTATCAAATAACACATCTTTGAAACCAAAATGCCCTTACCTTCAAGTGTTACCTTGCATGTAAAGGCCCACCTTTTTTTCTTTGCATTTCAACTATTGAACCATTATTACACATGGTAAGGTTGTAACACCAAAAAAACAAGGACAAAAATGTGTTGCCCACTTTCATTAGCACAAGTAATGATAAACAATGAATAGAATATATCCAATAACAAAGTTTTGCACACCAATTAATCTTGTTGCATATATTCAAACAATAACCCAAAATCTATTTCCTAAAGCCAAAGTTCACCCAAATTGTTTTTGAATTAAGGGAAAATGTTGCCATGGTTTTGTTTAATGGCTACTATTGTAATTTTCCTTTACAAAAGTGTTGTCAATTAAGATGGAACTACTAGGGGATGCTCACCATTATGGTTCCATTACAAAACTGAAAAAAAAAAAAAAATTGTAAGGATCACAAAAAATCTAGATTTCTTGGTATTCAAGATCACCTAAGGAGGACTTTGACAGTACTTGGTTTTTTTAAAACATCTTTGGCGAGGAGGATTTCATTAAATGGAAATTTAATTTTCACTAGATGGAATTCTTCATCCCACCATTATATTTATTACGGACCTAAACCAATAAAAGGGTTTTATCTCCCCCTCCCCACTTGGGATTCCTCCAAAGGAAGATCCTTGAAAGATTATTTTTAATAATTGACTTGGAGACGTGAAGAATAATACTAAAGCTTTCATTCGTAAGGATAATGAACCAAAGAATGAAGATGCTCTTATGGGAGTCAAATCATGTCTTGGGGGGAATGAGGGGTTGAGGGGGATCATAGCACAAGAAAGCAACATTAGAATGAACACAAAATCCAAAACTCCACTAGCAAGCCAAAGCTCCACTAACAATTTGTGTAAATGTGAAAAGCTTTGAATTTCTTTCATTTTTATTTTTTTTATGTGTTAAAATTTTTTATCAAACTTGCAAATGCATGAAACACATGGTGAAGATGGTGTTAAGTGAGTTGGGGCGACATTCACAATTGCTTTTATATGGCATTAAATTTTTAGATTCCACATCATCCTCTTTATTTTCAATTGGTCATGGCTTGTTTTTGTCACAAAATTTACAAGTTCCCAATAGGGAATATTTGGAGGAATGTCATTCTTATGCTTTTTGATCTAAGGTATAGTCTAAGGAAGATAATTCATTTGATGATGAAAAAAATAAAATCATGATGGGTTTTAACAAGTTCCAACTGGTGCATAACAAGAGGTAGTGTCAAACACATTAATTTTTTTTTGGACAAATTATTGTGATCAAAGAAGGAGGGGAAGGCTCTACTTGATATATGTTATTTCAACGACACATTCCTCTAGTTAACCCACAAATAAAAGTAATTTGGCGTGAACATGTCATCGCGAACGCGCTTGCGGTTCATCTTCTAGAAATCTCCGCCGAAGATGCCCACGACCTCTCCAAAGGGGACGCCATTGACCTCTTCGTCGGAGACCTCTTCGTTGGAAACACCTTCGACCACTCCGCTGGAGACCTCTCCGTTAGAGATGGCGAAGACCTTTCCATCGGAGATGTCTTTGACCTCTCCGTCGAAAATGCCCTCGACCTCTCTGTTGGAGACCTCCCCGCCCGAGACACCCTCGACCTCTCCACTGGAGACACCTTCGACCTTTCTACCGTAGACCTCTCCAACGAAGATGCCTTCAACCTTTCCAACGAAAACGCCTTCCACTTCTCTGCCGAAGATGCCCTTGACCTCTCCACTGGAGACACCTTCGACCTTTCTACCGTCGACCTCTCCATTGGAGATGCCCTCGACCTCTCTGTCGGAAACGCCCTCGACCTTTCCGCTGAAGACACCCTCAACCTTCCTACCGTAGACCTCTCCAATGAAGACGCCTTCGACCTCTCCATCGGAGACACCCTCGACCTCTCTGCTGGAAACACCCTCGACCTTCCTACCGTAGACCTCTCCAATGAAGACGCCTTCAACCTCTCCAACGAAGATGCCCTCGACCTCTCTGCCCTCAACTTCTCCGTCGGAGACGCCCTCAACCTTTCCAACGAAGACGCCCTCAACCTCTCCGCCAAAGACGCCCTTGACCTCTCCGCCGAAGACATCTCCGTCGGAGATGCCCTCGACCTCTCCGCTGGAGACCTCTCTGTCGGAGACACCCTCGACCTCTCCGTTGGAGACACCTTCGACCTTTCTACCGGAGACCTCTCCGTCGGAGACGCCCTTGACCTCTCCGCCCCCAACCTCTCCATTGGAGACGCCCTTGACCTCTCCACCCTCAACCTCTCTGTTGGAGACGCCCTCGACCTTTCCGCCCTCAACCTCTCCATCGGAGACGCCCTCGACCTCTCCGCCCTCAACCTCTCTGTCGAAGACGACCTCGACCTCTCCAACGAAGACACCCTCAACCTCTCCATCGCAGACGCCCTTGACCTCTCTACTGGAAACTTTTCCGTCGGAGATGCCCTCAACCTCTCCACACGAAACACCCTCGACCTCTCCGCAAGAGACGCCCTCGACCTCTCTACCGGAGACACCCTCGACCTCTTCGCAGGAGATGCCCTCGACCTCTCCACCGGAGACCTCTCAACAGGAGATGCCCTTGACCTCTCTGCCGGAGACCTCTCCGCAAGAGACGCCCTCGACGCCTTCGACCTCTCCGTTGAAGACACCCTCGACATGTCTGCCGGAGACGGCCTCGACCTCAAAGGGTCTTCTTGCCCTCGAAGAGTCTTCCGAATGCCGGGGACGCCCTCCAAGAGTGTTATAAATGCCCTGGCGAGAGTTTCTGATGTGTCCTCACTTGAATAAGCCCTATATGCACGCTCTTGAATGGAAGAGGATGTTGACACTCTGCCAGTGTAATAAGAATAAATAAGCTTCCATATTTTCAATGAATTTTCTTCTTTTGAATCCTTTTACTGCTGTGAAAAAAGTACTCTCGAAAAAGTTGGAACTTTACCTTGAGGCCAATAAATTTCTACCTTCAGGTGACGAACCTTCTGCACAAACAAAAATGGAATGTTCAAATTTCTAGAACTGCATCAAACCAATGTTTCATACTTCATAAAAAACTAGATATTAAGCTATTCCGTATGCCTCCTGCAGTTCATAGTTCAATTCCTTTTTCATTGTTTTTATGCAGATCAGAAATGTGTCGTCCATTCTCACAAATTTTGCCATACCCGTAAGAAGTAAACCTTTGATGTGCCTCAACTTTGTACAAATTTCCTGGAAGTTGGGCCGCTCATCAGGGTTGCCATCCCAACATTGTTGGATTAGATTGGACAACTGATTGGGACAGTAATGTGGCAGCTGTGGTCTCTTCCCCTCTCGCACCCTATCTTTGAATACAGTAGGCTTCAGCAATTCGTCAACTGGAAATGGAGTAGGCTCCCCAATCAGCACTGCACAGCAAATAAGTCCAAAACTGTATACATCTGCCTTCTTGGGATGGCATCTCTCATCAGCGCGTTGGCCTGCATACATTTCAGGTGCCATAAACATGGTTGTACCAGTGTTCATTGTCTGGTTTGCACACGCGGTACTATCCATTGTGACTTTTGTGGTGCCAAAGTCAGAGATTTTGGCAATCCAGAGGGGCTTGACCACTAGATCTAACATTGAACTTTCAGAGCCAGGACCATCACACTTGATGAGAATATTATCTGTCTTGAGATCACGATGCACTAGACCCTTGCTGTGAAGATACTTCATTCCTTCGGCTATTTGAAGCATGACACCCACACTTCCAATAAGGGAGGGTTGGCTGTCATTTGACTGGTCTCTCAACATTTGGGAGAGTGACTTATCCATGCGTTCCATAACGTATACACTATCCTTTGCATCTTCAGCACAGAAAACAAGACCCATAATGTGAGGATGGTGAACACCTGCAACAGCTGCAATCTCTTGCTTGAGAAGCTCCGTAGATGGATGTTTGGGGATCTTCATTGCATATGACTCTCCAAGCCAATTTGCTTCATGCACACTTCCAAATGACCCTGAACCTAGCAGATGACGTTTATGTAGATCTTGCCGATTTGCCAACACAACAAACGGCCATTTAGTCAACTTGATCCCATTAACTTTATACAGCTCTTCGTGGTAGTCCTTCTTATCCTGTGTAGGCCAAGCTTGGAATTGCTCTTCGAATTCCATCTTCTTGCGTAATTGTGATGCAAGACATTGCACGTTTATATCCAGTCCAGTACAGCGTTCTCCATGACAAGCATGATCCCCCTTCAAGTCCCATAGCAGACCCTTGAGATCCTCCTGATCCTGCTTTGCAGCTCTGAACAGACTGTCATTGTCATGTTCAGTCAGATTCCTGTCACAATCTACCTGTTGAAGAAGCCAGCTGGGGGGAGTCCAACTGTCTTGGAATGTCCACTCCAGGAAGATGCTGCGTAGTACCATCATGTACCATTGCAGGTCATATAGAATTTCTGCAAAAGTTTCCTTTAAGTCGCCACCTTGTCTAAGAGCTGATTCCATCCATCTGCCATTGCAAAAGCAGTCTTTGAAGATTGTCGTGTGAGCTGCCCTTAGCACATGGACAAGTTCCTCAGTTGCTGGACCAACATTTGGAAATCCTGAACTAGTAGTATCTAGTTGAGATAGCTTAACCTGGATTGGTTTCAGTGTGTTCTCAGTCTCCAATACCTTATTGGAGAGAAGCATGCACAGTTGCCTGTTGATAGCTAAAGGACACAAGTGCTCTTGGGAGTACTCTTCTCTTATTCTCTCGCAGAGATGAAGTGCAAAAGAAAGTGGAGTTGCCATTGAAGGATTCTGAAGAAACAATATCAGAATCAGCAAATATAGCAACCTGAGCAAGAGCATGTGAAAACTATTTTCCACCAGCAGTCCTCTGCTAATTTATTCCTTGCAGCACAAAAACTTGAGTTCAGTTGGTGTTCCTCCTCTCCAGGTGCAACTCCTACATGAAATGCCTGGGATGAGGGTGGCTCTGGAATCCTTTGCAGTGCATTCAGGAGAGGAGTACCTTCTGCATTTCGTGGCCACCTACAGCTTCCAAGCGGCTTGGTCCAGAATCTGGAGCCCTGGGAAAGCAAGAGTCATGTGTATATATCTTTATGTCTCATCTGATACTGCATCATACTGTCCCTACACCAGTGGACTTACCTCTGATATCTTGAGAAACCTCTGTGAAACTCATGCAAAAGCTGAAGCCATGACCT
>Ga0116231_10000932_pt1 | contig 56638 bp, 34 predicted proteins | sample S1TSphgellanicum_2_FD_89695 | JGI IMG/M metagenome (GOLD analysis project Ga0116231, IMG submission 89695) | Host-associated microbial communities from peat moss isolated from Minnesota, USA - S1T2_Fd - Sphagnum magellanicum MG | ecosystem: Host-associated > Plants > Peat moss > Unclassified...
AGGGGGGGGGGGGGGGGGGGGGTGGGGGGGGAGTGGGGGTTGAGAAGGGTTGAGAGGATAGGGGGGTGGGGGGGGGGGGGGGGGGGGGGGGGGGGGGGGGGACACTTAGTGTAAAGTTTGAAACTTGCGTGCATTAAAGGACTATTTTTAAAAAGGGTATTAAATAATTGTCTAACCTATTTTTTTATCATCCTATTATATCTAATTTTCTAATATATACATATTAAAGCCATCCTATATTAATTATAATCCACTATTTGAAATTATTACATACCTTTTATTATAATTAAATTAATTATTTGAATATAAGGTACTTATTTTTCAACTAATTCACTTTTTTTTAAAACCCAATAACCAATATATTGCACCATATATTTTTATTCATGTATTTTTTACTTTTTTTTTACTAGTGTCCCGCTTAGGGTGGGAGGTAGGTATGTAATAGGCATGTAATATGTCCAATTTGACTAAATGTTTCATTTGATTAAAATTCATTTGTTGTTTTGACTAGGGTTGTTCAACTTGACTAGATGTATTGGTTAAATAAGTCATTACAATCAAGTTGGTTGGTTAAAAAATACATGCCTTGAACCTTTAGTCAAAATGGACATGTCCATTGGTAAAAAAGGACTAGTTAATCAACTTGGAGTGTTTGCAAAACCTAGAAATTTGGTAGTGATGGGGTTGGGTTTGCTCAATTGTACTTTAACCATTTCCAACTAACCTTTCCAATCTTGGATTTGAGCAGTTAAAACTTGTTTTTGTTTTTCAAACTCTATGTTGGCAATCATGTTGCTCCTTGAATTCTTGACAAATTTGTTCCAAACCTATTATGATATTTTGCTGTTCCATGCTAGATTGTTCCATCTTGTTGTAGTCCCGTGTCATACATTCATGCTCACTTTGAAGATGTTTCAAATCATTATGGGTTTTATAGTTGAGTTGGTTGACTTCAATGTACTCTTGTAATACGTTTTCTATTTTCCTTATTCTACCTCTTTCAACTTATTAGACAAGTTTTGGTTTTCATATTGGGCCTTGATCAACTACCTTTTAACTATGATTAATTCTTTGTCATGATTTTTCAAAGTCTTTTGCACTTTTATAGTTTTATGCTATAGGTTTGCAAACAGTTGTTGGTTTTATACAAGTTTTCTTTGGTTTGGTCATATTCAACTTTAAGGTTTATGAGTTATTGCACTGTCCTTAATTAGGTTGTGGCATTTTTAATAACTTATTCTAAAAACATATTAATTTATTTCATGTTATCTATAGGATGACCAAAAATTGGGATAGGTTGAAATATAGAAAATCGTGGGTATTCTACATGAACAAGTTGTTTGGATTCTACAATTGGTTCCACAATTTCAACATGTTCAATAGGTTCAACTTGGATGTTATCAATAACCTAGTCCAAATTGAGTGTAGGTTTTTTTCGAAGTTATCCTATATTTGTTGCTTGAAATTCCTTGCCATCTCCACCTCCCCTCTCCTCTAAACAAGTTTTCTCCTCATCCTCGTTTGAGTCAACAATTTGAACCCTATAAGTGGTTTTGGATTTTTTTCCTTGGTGGTGATGTAGCATGTTTAAAACTTAACCTATCCCATGGCGTAGGCAGTTTTGTGCGTGTTTTTAGTTTACGAAATTAACATATTAGTAGAAGTGATAGAGTTGTTAAACATGCTAGTCTTCTTTCCTTTAAGAATTGCTCCCTTATAATAGATTTAAGTGAAACCTATCGCTCTTAAGCAACTTATCATTTTTGTCTAGCTGATGACATATTTTCATTTGGTGTTGTTGTTTTTAATAAAGGCACTTCAAATTATGGGAACCACTTTCTAAACAAAACAACTAGGATAGGCCCTAAGTAACAAATGTCTACCTTGGTTTTATTAGGCATTAAATTAGCCATTGCCTTCTTATGATGTTTTGTCCAACGAGTAAGTTCAACCAACAATTGGGTCAAGACTATGGAGCACTAGATAATAGGTTGTCCCCTATTGGTAGATCAAAAGTAATAACAATCTTGTTGTTAAAATAAGTTAACCGCTTTCGTTGGTAAATAATTTGCAAACTGGCTTACAAATCTAACATGAAATTCCTCTTTCATGCAAAGTACACTCCACTTTTCATCCTCTACAAATGCATGTGATCCTGTAATCTTTCTCAAGGCAATTTTTGCTTCTTGATATGTTGCATTGGCAACATCTACTACTCCTTCATTAGAAATACCAAGTTGTTCATGAATAAGTATTTGGTCAATTAAAATTCCTTGACCACAAACTTATCCTTCAAATTTTCCATCTTCTATTTTTTCCTAGGTTCGCAAAAAATCATGCAAGTCTTCTTTTAATGCAATCCATTGTAGGTTGAACAAGCCTTACAAATCGACTTGTTTGGCCCATTTGAATTCAATTGAGTCCATTTCATCCATTACGACATCTTATGGGTCTCCTTCACCCTGGACATCATTTTTTTCTTAACAAGTTTTTAAATTGATTCTTTTATAGGCATTTTGCCTTTTCTCTTCGTCATACACTAGTAGAAATCCTATCATTTACAACCAATCACTATGCAAATTGACATGCAACTAGTTATGTTTGCAATTACAAATTTGGTACTGTATATTTTTTGGGTCATATAGCTGTGTGTCCAATTAAATGTGTACAACATGGATACATGTCACAAAAATAATGGCCTAAATTAATATATATTTAAATCAATATATTTAATATATCTATAGAGGCTATGTATAGTAGTATTATGTATTTCTAGTATTAAGTTTAAACTCATGTTAATTAAGGCTAACCTAAACTAACCATGGTTAAATTAAATTAGGCTAAACTAAATTCAACTAAATTAACCATGGTTAAATTAAGTAAATTAAGCTAAATCAAATTAGGTTAAACTAACCATGGCTAAACTAATTATGGCTAAACTAAATTAAGATAAAACTAACTATGGTTAAATTAAGTTAAGCTAAATTAAATATGGCTAAATGAAATTAAGCTAAAACTAACCATGGCTAAATTAAGTTAGTTAAAATAATTATAGCTAAAATAAATTAAAAATAAATTCAATTAGGCTAAACTAACTATGGTTAAATTAAGTTAAGCCAAACTAATTATGGGCAAATTAATTATAAGTAATCATAACTATTAATTAAAATTTTATTTTATTCATAATTCTAATTAATAATTTTTTAATTTGATATATATATATATATATATATATATATATATATATATGTTTATATATTTTTTATAAATAGTCTATGTTAATTAAACTATATATACACAAACATATTCAACTAATTATTAGTTTAAGCTAAGTAATAATATTAAGATAATATTTTCATTACAAATAATCATAATTATTAAAAATATGCTACAATCATTTTTGAAGTGCAAAGGAAAAAGAGTAATGAAAAATTAACAAGAAGAAAAATAAGCTTTCCAAGTTACAAAACGTTTTTTTTTTTCTTCTTTTTGGACCCGTCCTACTTTCAATCTTCATAACTTTCTTAAGTAAAAATAGTTTATTTAATATATGTGAGTTAAAAATTATATTAAATCATTTAAATTAAATTAAATTTTTAGCGTTGCCCAATATGTTATGTAGTCGCATATGTAATTGCATAATCCTACAACTAGTCAATGGATGAAACATCCATGTAGTCGAAAATGATATGCAACTACTAATGTGACTATACATGCCATGTGGAGTATTTTGCAATTAATTGTTTTATGCCACTTGTCCAAGGTGACTAAAGGGGTTTATAGTCACATGTCTCCATTGTGATTACAATTTTATCTTTTGCAATTAAAAGTGTAGTCATATTTTCAAAAAAAATCATTTGCAAATGCCATTAAGGATAAGCTAATAAAAAAAGGTTGCCCTTAATTAAATTACTAAACCTAAAAAGAATGAATTATTATAAACCTACCTACTTTTGCATGGAGAATTCCTAATTTTTTTGACAATAAAATTTAGTCAAAAAAGACCCATTTTGGACAAGCATAAAAAAACCTTTTAATCATTTTGGATAAGTTTTGAACTTGTCCATTATAACTGGGTCATTTATTTTTTGACTAGGCCTAGGTTGGCATTTTTGATTAATCATTTTGACTCATTACTACAATAATCAAATGTTTTTTTGACCAGTCAAACACCATTTTGATTAGGCAAATGTTATGTGGCATTTAAACAATGGTCACCCAAGTTATGCCACATGGAACTTAAACATTGGCCACCTAGGCTATGCCACATGGATAAAACCTAAACAACCTAGGTTGAACCTAAAATTAAATACTTACTCTTGAGGTCCATATCTCTAAGAACCTACAACTTAAATTCCTAGGCTTTAGTTTAGGAGCTTATAACTAGCAACTAAATATAGAAACTTAAAGTAGGCTAGGGCAACCTAAGCTATGACCTTTATTAGGCTTAAACATACACCACTTAGATTAAACCTACACCTATATGACCTAGGTAGGAAAATCTTATTTCATTTCGAATTTGGCCTTTAAGGTTGAACCTTTTTAATTGGTTCATCCCAAGTGGCCTTCCTTTTTTAAATATTTATTATGTCTTGAATGTTTATGGTGCATTTATTTATATTGTTCATCATTTGGAAAGGATGACAAACAATACGGAACAAACTTTTGAAAGGGATAAACGTTTTCATGTCCACACAACACCACAACCTTTTAATTCACACAACATTATTCTTAAATAACTATGTAGATACATAAAATAAATAAATAAATAAATAAAGGTAAGTAAATATGTATGTTAATTAAGTTAAAATCAAAATTAATAATATTTAATGTTTAGTTATTTAGTTATAATTAATAATTAGAACCATATTATAAATCTGAATTTTATAAAATATCAAAATATTTATAATGTATTTTTTATTGATAATTACAACCAAATTATAACTAATCTTTGCAAATTTGACATAATTCATTATATATTATCAGTATTTGTAATAATTATTTATTTATTATTTAATTACACATTCATTAATGTATTTTAGGTAAATAACTAATTAACCAACTAATAATTTATCATAGGTGTAGAAATGGCCTACCCTAACCTATATAACTAGGTTACCTATAGGCTAAAATATAGATAAATAAGTGAAGTATAGGTAAGGTATGTATAAATAAATACATCTACATATTAGCTAATTGTATTTAGGCTACTTAACCACATACTTACATTACATAAGTTAAATAGGTGGTTAATTTAACCTAAGAAAATTTAATTATGACAAAATTAATGATTGGTAAAATAATAATGTCTAAACTAACCACAACTAAAGTAATTATGGCAAAATTATTGATTATTCAACTAATAATGGTTTAAACAACCAAAAATTAAAAATAACTATGAAAAAATAACCATGATTAAACTAATTATCGTTCAATTAACTATATCTAAATAAATAATGGTTAAATATATAATGATTAAAATAATTTTGGGTAAAATAATTATGGCAAAACTAACCATGGTTAAATTATAAATTGTAAAATTAACCATGAGTAAAATAAATATGATGAAACTAACCGTGAATAAAGTAAATAAGGCCAAGTTAACCAATGATTAAATATTTTGTGGCTAAACCAACCATGACCAAACTAGAAATGACAAAAATTAACCATAAGTAAAATACATATGGTGAAACTAACCAATGAATAAATATTGTATGGTTAATTTGACCATGTCTAAATTAGAAATGGTTAACTTAACCAATGAATAGATATTTTATGGCTAAACTAAAACTGGTTGGATGAATCATGAGTAAAATAAATATGGCCAAACTAATTAAGGAATAAAAATTTTATGGTTAAACTAAAAAGGACTAAACTAACAATGATTAAAATTAATATGGCTAAATTAACTAATGAATAAATATTTTATGACTAAATAAACTAAACATAGATTAATTATGGCCAAAATAAAGATGAATGAAATAATTATGGCTAAAATAAAAATGGTTGAAATACTTATGGCAAAATTAACCATGGCTAAATTGGAAATGGTTAATTTAACCATAAATAAGTAAATTTGACTAAACTAACCAATATTGAAGTTAATATGGCTAAATTAGTTAATGAATAGATATTTTATGGCAAAAAAATTATGAAAAAAAATGGTTAAAATAAATAAGAATGAAATAATTATGGCTATTTTTTTAAAATAATAATTATGGCAAAATTCACCATGCCTAGATTAAAAATGGTTAAACTAACCATGAATAAATAAATTTGGCAATATTAACCACTAATAAAGTTAATATAGCTAAACTAATTAATGAGTAAATATTTTATTGAAAAAAATTATGCAAAAAATATGGCTAAAATAAACATAAAAAATTTATTATACCTAAAATCAAAATGGTTTAAATAATTATGGCAAAATTTGCCACGGCTAAACTAGAAATGGTTAAATTAATCATGAATAAATAAATAAACATGGTTGAACTAACCACTAATAAAATTAATATGGCCAAACTATCTAATGAATAAATATTTTATGGTAAAATTAATTATGGTTAAAATAAATAGGAATGAAAAATTCAGAGTTTCCTTGGGATTGGTCAAGTTTTGGGCCACCTTAGCCCATTGAGTGCTCTACCTCAAGCCATAAACATTATACGCTCTACCTCAATAGATTTCGCTAGAAAACCAATTATCTTCGAATTTGGTGGGCCTTTCACCATTAGCCACAAATCATCCTTGTATTTTGCCACATACATGAGTTCGGTCCTTACAAGGTACCCATTTAGAATACCATCCCCAATCCCAAATAAGTCATCCGACAAGTTCAACCAAAATGCTATGCTTACACACAAGACTACCCTTCTCCGAAAGCTTTGTAGGGACTACTCAATTTAGTAATTATAGTTAAAATAAAAATGGTTAAAATATTTATGACAATATTAACCATGAATAAATAAATTTGGTTAAACGAAAAACTAATAAAATTAATATGGTTAAACTAACAAATGAATAAATATTTTATGGCAAAACCAATTATGCAAAAATTAATTATGGTTAAAATAAATAGGAATGACATAATTATGTCTAAAATAATTTGGTAAAAATATTTATGGAAAAATTAACCATGGCTAACTTTTAAATGGTTAAACTAATAATGATTAAATAAATTTGGCTAAACTAACTAGTAATAAAATTAATAAGAATAAATTAACTAATGAATAAATATGGTTAAAATCAAAATTCTTAAAATATTTATGGCAAAATTAACCATGGTTAAACTAAGCATGACTAAATAAATTTGGTTAAACCAACCATTAATAAAGTTAATATGACTAAATTAACTAATGAATAAATATGGTTAAAATCAAAATGGTTAAAATAATTATGGCAAAACTAAACATGGCTAAACTATAAATGGTTAAACTAATCATGAATAAATAAAGTTAGTTAAACTAACCATTAAGAAAATCAATATGGCTAAAATAATTAATGAATTGATATTTTATGACAAAACCAACCATGGCTAAATTAACAATAATTTTCAATTAATTATGGGTCTATTAATTATGATTAAATATAAATAATAATAATAATAATATGTTACAAATATATATAGTTAATTTAATTATGCTTATTGTAACCATGCTTAAATTCATTATGGCAAAACCAACAACGACCCAACTAGTAATGGTTAAATTAATTATGTTAAACTAATTATCATGGTTAAACTTATTAAGGCTAAACCAACTATTAATAAATTGAGCATGGTTAGATTAATTATGGTTACTTTTAATTTTAATTAGTTTTTTCATAGGTAGTTGAACCATAATTAATTTCAATATAGTCAACTTAACCATAATGAGATAATTAGTTTAGTCATAATTTATTTGGTTATGATTAGTTAACTTTTATATTTTTGAACTTTTTTTTAATTAGTCAAACATAGTCAAAATGTTACATGTAATTTCAAGATACCCAATTAGTATTGGAATTTGTAATTGGCCCTTTTGACTAAGCCATTGGCCATTTTGACTAAGCCTATTTAGTTAGCCCTATTGATTGAATATTTTAAAGTCCAACTTGACTAAATGTTTGATTTGACTAATTGTCAAATTGGTCACTTTAATCAAATTGATTAATCAAAAGATACCCATTGTCATTCAAACCTTTGGCCTCTAGTAAAAAATACATGTCTTTTAATAAAAAAGATTCAACTAATCAACTTGGTTAGTTTGAAAAAATAGGAATTTTAGTAGTGGGTGCAATTAATAATTGCCTACCTATTTAGGCAACACATGTCAACATCTTATTAACCATAAATTGGATAATTTAAATTCCATTCATTAATATTTTAATATAAAAAGGTGGGCTTTAATTGCCATGCACATCATCATATAATTGGTGTTTTAAAATGAACAAGTGTCAAATGGTCGATGAACGTTCCATGACGTGCCACATGTCATCATCATAATGGTAAAAATTTTAACGATTAAAATTAATCCATGAATTTATAATTTTAACACAAAAAATATTTTTAAAAGTGACACATGTTCGTAAGCAATTCGTCCAATTTTCAAACACGTGTCATACTTTGATTAGTTACATGTAGTTACAAGGAAAATTACATATAAAATGCAACTACATTTGAATTGGTATGTATGATTGAACACATATATTTGCACCATATATACATGTTGCATGCAACTGAATGTCATGTGTGACTTGTCTTAAGCAAGTACATGAATTTGTAATTGCATGTGTCGCATGTAATTGAATTTCAGTTGCAAATGACAATCGCAAAACCTAAAATTTCTACTAGTGATAATTTTGGTTATTAATCATGGGCATTGAGGAATAATGTTGCAAATAGGTTATTATTCAAAGAGTTCTTGGAAAAACTTTTATCTAATGTCCTTGTTCATAGGTTGCTACAACTCAACTTCTTCCAAAGGTTTTTATTCAAGAGCTTATGGTGATTGTTCTTTAGCAATAGTTTGAGAAATGGTTTCAACCTCTTCTTTTGAGTCTAAAATGACAATTATTCTAGGTTTTGGTGCTGTTATAGAAATAGTGGTTATTATAAGAAAACTTAAAGTTACTTCTAATTCATTTTCTCAACCAGAGATTCAATTTTCATTCTCAACAAGTAGTGGTTCAAGTTTGGTTATTTGAACAGGTTCATCAATAATCAAGTCACTAGGATAGGCTAATACAGGTTGTAAAGTTTTATCTTCAAAGAACATGTATGGCTTCAACTTGTTAATGTTGACAAGGATTGGGTTAGGATCAAACTTATCAATGGTGATAAGTGAAACAATATTATTAAGCAAACAATATTGGATCTATATGGCCCAAACCATCTTCTCTGGAATTTAGCCCATGTTTGATAACAACCTTTGGAAACCATATGACATAATCTCCAAATTGAAACTTAGTTTCAATGAATCATTTTTGTGACCATAACGACATGTTCCACTAGTTAAAAACAACTAGATCCTAGGCAATTAACATGTTTTCCTATAACTTCTCTAACTCCAACAATTGATTGGTTGGTACTTTGACATGTTGTGGATTTATATTTTCACAATGTCTGGATGGTAACATGTACTATGTTGGAAATAATGGATGTAATTCATACACAAGCTGAAATGAAATATGACAATTCCAACTTTGTAGGCAGTTTGGTATGGGAATAAAACTATGGACAAATGTTCATCCCAATCATTTATGTTATCATTAACCAAATTGGTTAATAAGGTTCCAAAAGCCTTGTTTATAGATTCAACATGTCCATTTCCTTGTGGATAATAAACAATAGAACTGGTATGTCTAAGGATAAAATGGTCAGTAAGGTATCTAATCACATCATTGATAAAATGGGTACCTTGATCAATCATGATTATCAATGGATATCCAAATCTTGTAAGGATATGTTCATACAAAAACTTAGAAATTATTACAATAGTGTTGGTGCATAATGTTCGTGAACTATAAATTACAAATTATATTTAATTTATAACTAAAATTAAAATTTTAAAACATTAAATTTGAATATTAAATTAAAAATAATTATTTAAATAAAGTATTATTGTGTAAAAAATGTGAAATTTATTTATTATGAACTTACATAATTAAATAATGATATGAATATGCATAAGATTTGAAATATACATGTTTATATTTATGCAATGACATAATATATCACAAGTTGAAGTATTGGTTAGATGGTTAAGGAGTAGGTTTGTGGCCATGGAAATGAAGGTTTAATTCCCTCTAATGACATTTTCAACTTGGTCTTAAATGACTATAAAATGATTACATATTTTTATTTTTATCCATGTGGACATTACACATAGTTGTTTTGCACATGATTTGACACATGTCATGTTGAGTTGCTTAAGTAATATGTTTGGCACAATTCTAGTGAGCATAGTCGTCATTAAGTAACCAATACTATCTACTGGCCACCGACTATGCAATTAAGTGAGTGGAAATAATTAAATGCAACTAATTTAATATTTTTAGGACATAAATTAAAATTATAAATTTAGTTCAATCCATGTTTTTACTTCCATAATTTTATAAAATTATAAAACTCAAAATTTTAGATGTAAATATATTATATCAATTTAGAATATTTATTTCAAAAATTTTGGTGTAATTTTTTTAATTATAAACATACACATAAATATCACATGATTTAATTTTTAAAAATAGTGAACTAAAATATAACATTTTTATAAATCCCGAAAAAATGATTCCACTTGAACTTTATATACACATGTGTATATGTGTTTTGATGTAATGCATACATGAATATTACCATTACAAAATGATTCATGAAAAAATTTATACATGTACATGTTAAATTATATTTTATGATGTATTATGTCAATTATTATTTACATTTTTTATATAATTCATAATATACAATTAAGTTATGACTACAATTATGTGAATTTGATTACGTATCTACACTTGTGGCAAAATTGCACATGTTAAATGTGAAGTGATGGACATTAAATTTCCACATCATAGATTTTAATTAATATTATAATTTTAAAAATATATAGTTACATAAAATACCAAATCCTTTTAATATCATATGTAATATCATGATGTCATAGTTATTATTGTTGGTTAGTCACTTTAAGAACTTTACGTCTTTAGTTAATTGAGAGTATATAAAATTGAATACATGTTTACATTATGTTAAACATTCATTCCATTAATCCATTAGTTGTAATAACCACTAGATTGCAACTACACATATTACCACATAAGTTAGATAGTTGTAAATATGGTTTATAGTTGTTTATTTAGTTGTTAAGGATCACTAGTTGTTTAAGAAGTGGTTGCATAGGACATGAATTCTTTTAGTGAATCCGCATTTTTGGAATGGTTCTTCAAGTAAATTAGTGACCAATTTGGCCAAGTTTAATGTCAACATGTTATTTGTTCTTTAACATTGGTCACAAGTTTGACAATATTCATGGACATTTTGATTCATCATCGGCCACCAATAATCGACATTTAAGATTTTCCTCACAATGATATTAAAAGATAAATGTATTCCTTTAACTGCTCCATGCAATTTTTATAAGATTACAAGTACCTATTTTGGTTCCAAGACTCGACAAAACTTGTTGTCTTGTCTTAATCTATATAATACTCATTCTTGAAACAAAAATGGTTTAGCTCTCTAGGCTAAATATTATCTTTGTGATGTAGTAAACCTCTCTGGCATGATTCCTTTTGATAGTTATTCATAAACATTTTGTAACCACTCAAGTTGTAATGTGAATGGGTGAACATCACAAGTTTGATCAAGTATTCCAACATGTCAAATTAGTTGGGTAACCTACTTAGTGCATCTTCCATTAGGTGAGACCTACCAAGTTTATATACAATCTTGAAAGCATATTGTAAAAATAGTAAGAACCATTTAGCTAATATGTTAGAAACCTATGGCTTGTTAATTGAATATACTAAAGTCAAATGGTCTATAGAAAATGTGAACTTGTTGCCTAACAAGTAATGCTTAAACTTATGTAAGGCGTAGACCATAACTAAAGTCTTTATCTATTTGTAATAGTATAGTTTTTCTCAACATAATTCAGTATTTTGATGAATACACAATAGGTTGATCAATTTTATTTGTTGGGTTTCGAGCCAATATTGCCCCCTATTGCTAACTAAAATGCATCAGTATGAATGTGGAATTATAGTTCCCAATTAGGACTTATGAGTGTAGAAGCTTGAATGTATTAATTCTTGATGTCTTCCCAAGCGATTTGACATTCAGTAGTCCACTCAAATACTTTAGTTTTTCTGAGTAACTTGGTAATTTGTGCCATAATAAAAGATTTTTTTTTTATGAAACATCTATAAAATTGTGCCATTCCATTGAACATTTGGATTTCTTGAGGTGTTTTGGGTACTGGCATTTTTACTAAGGCCTTTGTCTTCCTAATTTCAGGTGTTTTCCCCTATTTGGAGACTATGAATCCTTAAATAGTTCCAGAATGGACCATGAATGAATATTTATTTGCATTCAAACTAATGCCATATTCTCTACATTTAAGAAAAAACTTTTTGAGTTTTTCTTAAATGAATGGACATGTTATTGAAAACAGTAAAATCATCTAAAAAGAATTTCATGAATAGAATTCAAAAAAAACTTTGGTGATCGCCCGTTGATAGGTTGGTGGTCCATTTTTGACCCCAAAAGGCATTATAAAAGCCCCCAATCAGTAGCAAATGTAGTTTTGTATTGATCTTCAAGTGGTATGGAAATTTAGTGATATCCAAAAAAAACCATCTAAAAATGTATAAGCCTCATGTCCCGCTACAATGTTAATAACCTCATTAATAAAAGGTAACAAATGTGGATCATTTTTTGTGACAACATTAAACTTTCTAAAGTCCACACAAATTTTCAATTTTCCATTTTTCATAGGCACTACAACTATATGTGATAGCCAAGTAGCCTTTTCAACAGGTTTAATAAAACTTGCAACAGGAAATTTGTCAATATCTTGTTGACAATGGCTGCATAGTTAAGATTCAACTGGTACCTTGCTTGATGAGCAGGTGGTATCAATGTATCCAACTCAATTCAATGTTAAACTATCTTAGGTGGTATGCCCTTCAAGTCTTTGTAGTCCACACAAAGATCTCTTTGAACTCCTTCAGTAATCTAACTAGTTGGAAACTAATAACAAGTTCAAGATCAATGTTGATTTTAACCTATTGTAGGTTCTTTTCAGAACCTAGGTTGATCTTGGTCAATTGCTCTTCTTTGGTGACAATCTAGTTAGTAATGTGAAGATTTTAAACTTGTATTCGAGTAGGTGTTTTGTTGATCTCCATTTCTCTTTCAAGTTATAAGAAAGTCTCTAGCAAATGTTGTTCGAAAGTATAAAAGGGTATAGGTATCTAAACAAGTAATATAGATTTTGGTTCGATAGATATATCAGACAAGACAAGTAGTACAAATATTAGTTTAGTAGGTATAGATACCTATTCAACTAGGTTCAAACCTAATGATGAAATCAAATTAACAAGTTGCTCTAACCTTACTGATGTAGGGACATCTATGCTTCCTATTGAAAATAATCCTCATTATGTAGCAAACATTAAGTCCTCTTCCTCATTGGATATTCCAAAATGGAAATCATAACAAACTGACATTTTTGGACACTTTGTTGGTGCTCTAGGTTTCTTTGTAACATGTATAGTTATGATTTTATTCATTCCTTGTATAGTGATAGTATTGTTGCCCCAATCATGAGACTTTTTAGCATCCCTTTGCCAAGGATAGCCTACCAACATAAAGTAGCTTGAGTCTAACACACTACTATGTATTATAGTAAAAGTTACAACATAAGGAATTCCATGGATAAATTTTTTAAGATCTTTCATTAAACCTAAAGGTTTAACAATGGTTTGATCAGCCATATGTAAGTTGTAAGGTCCAAATTCTTTAAAGAGTACCATTAAGGATAAAAAGGACCTAGTCCTCAATGGAGTCCTTTTTTGTGCTATATTTTGATTCCCATCAATATTAATGAATCAAAATGTGTCAAATATTTTATAAATACCATATGTTAGACCACTACAATTATAGATTCGATCAATTTCATCCATTTTGTATCTTTACATAATTAAATAAAACTATGTAAATGAGTACAATAAGGGTGACACCGTGATAATATTTTGGTACTCCTTAAGGAATTTGGAGATCATCACATGCTAGTTTTGGTTTTGACAAATCTCAATTTCTTCATAATGATATTAACTCCAAATCCACCATCCAGAAGTACATCTTCTATAAAGTTTTTTCCTATTTGAACCTGTATCACTACCATTTAATGATCAATGGCAACTAAAGCAATTGTTGGTTCTAGTAAAACACATTTTGATGGTATTGGATTAAGTATGTAGCATTTGATATTAGGCATCACCCACAACAATTGTCCAAATTCAATGTATACTTGGTCTCCAAAACTTGCTTATTGATATTTGTTAAAATTTCTTCCAAAATATTATCTATTGTAGCTTGTTGTAGGGTCACATGTTGTTAATTTACACCATCAATTCAATAATTTTCAACCAATTGATTTGCAGGAAAATTATAAGGCAATCCAACCTAATTATTTTGTAGTGGTTCCTCATTGGTTGTAGTAGGTTGTTTATTAGTCCCGCCACAATGTAGACATCTTACAATTTCAATGAATGAATTTGGTAGATGTTTTTCTCATTGCTAATCTTAGGCTCATTTGGCTTAAATTAGTTTTATTTCTTTCAGCACCTCTTGTTTTGGTTGTTGACTTTGAATAGTAACATCAAATTCAAATGATAAAAACTATGTAATCTAACTAGTAATTCCTAAAACAATAACTTGGTAAATAGAAATATACTTATTAATAATTACCACAAATAACTATTCCTTAACAATACCCCACCCGTACTTTGAATTGTCCCAAAATTTTGGATAAAAAATGTGTTAAAAAAACTAAATGTTTTGTTGTTTCTAATCTTGTGATTCAAAAATCTAATTTGTCTAAACAACAATCTACTTTGTCTATCCTATAGTACGTTCGACTTATATTTTAGATTGAAGCATTATTTAATTATTTGTTGTATACAAAGTTTGTTGTTGCTCCTCTGATGCTTCTATTGACAACTATACATTTATTTGTTGATAGGTTGTTCTTTGTTCTTATGACTGCAACTTTGTTGTCACTTGTAGTTGTTGTAACTATAGATCTAATGTGATCTGATTTTGACCTTATTGTTGCAACTTTGATACAACTTGAACTGTTGATTTGATTGTAGATCTAATGTAATTTGAGTATGATCTTGTTGTTACAACTTGATACAAACTCAATTTGACCTTACTGATCCTCTTGAATTATATGTTCATCAAGTTATATTTGCTCCCCTATTTCTATGGTTGTAGATGCATACTCCTAATAACTAACTTCTTGTAGAACATATTCTTCTTGTTTTAAAGTTTGTTCAATAACCTCCCTTTCAGGGCTATCCTTTCCTCCTCTGAGGTTTCCTAACTCCTCTGCTATTATTGTACCTAGTGGTCCTGCCCCATATGCATCCCCTATGTCTTCTTCCTCATCTAAAGTCTCTAGTTCTAGAGATAGAATTAAAGGTTCATACTCAAATAATGGCATAACTTTTTCCATCTGAGACATCTTGTGTTGGTACAACCTTTCATTCCTCGCATACTTTCTACAAACCTTCCCAATATCCTTCTAAACAATGTCCTCAACACACCATAAGTATGCATATTTTTCTTCCATTGATAGTGCCTTGAGCTTTACCTGAAGCAAAGTATTCTACTTTCGTAATTCATTAATTTTTCCAATGACAATATCATAATTGAAAGGTTTTTTCTTCTAAGTCTCCTCTAGAAGTTTGTTTAACTTTACATTAAAGGCCATTTGCTTATGCAAATTTTTCTCCATATGTGCATGCCTTTGGTCAACTTGCTTTAGTATCTCATTCTTAGATTAATATGCATTGGCATTGTCCACTTAGAGCTCCTCCACCTCTTTCTATTGCTTCAAAAGAGTTTTTTTCCATGTTCTTGTAGTCTCTCTAAAGTTTGTTATTTTTTATACTCAGAATATCCTTCTTTGCTTTTAAACCCCCATAATTGACATCTATCTCCTTTAAAGTTGCATGTAAAGAATCCTTTTACATTTTGATGTTCTCCAAATCCTTGTTTTGCTTCTCCATGTTATTCATCTATTGTCTAGCTCCATAGAGTTCTACGAATACCTAACTATTCTTATTGTTCTTATCCTACAACTCTACTTTGAGCTTTTGATGCTTCTTCTCCAAAGCTCCCTACAAATTTTGAACAAATCTATCCTTTTCTTCTATAATATGCTTATTTTTTATCTCCAAATCAAAAAGTTTAACCAAAATATTTGTCATTTGTACATTGTATTTTTTTTGCATACTGAAACATAGTAATAACTCTTCTGAGTTCATCCAATTCTAGTTCTATCCTTTACACAAACCTTGGTGTATGAAACCTAGGAGTTTGACCCTTAGAACTTGTATCTAATGAACCTAGATTTCTCCTTTTGTTTTTGATTTTACTATTGTTACTTTTTCAATAATTTTACTCCTTGTTGAGGATCAATATTGCCTTTCATTATAGTATCCTCATGTCTTCTCTACCTCTTTTGTAGAGTCTCTTTTTCCTCATCATCATTAAACTAAGATATCAAAACTATTTTTTTCATTGTCTTAATCTTTAGTTGTTTATCCTTTATAGGAGAAATGTGTGTAGGGTTTAAAGGTCTTTGGTCTTAATGAACCTCTCCCTCAAATTGTCTCTTCTTCTTCTATCCTTTTGAAGTTGTTCTACTTATTTTTCTTATCCTATGATTTTGCTCCTTCTAATGGAGACCACTTCTAAAACAAAATTTATAAAACTATGGTAGAATGGCATACATCCTTTCTTGGTTTTTTTTTGGTTATTCCCTCAATCATATTTTTCTAACACTTCTCCCATTTAATCAATTCCTTGACCAATTGAGAATACATGATTACAACCTAATTAACAAACTTTCCATGATCTGCTCTAAAGATCATCATAACAAACTTATTGTTAAAATATTGCACCTTATCCTTTTGGTAAATAATTGGTAGAATGGTAGTAATTCTATTAGCATATTCTAACTTCATCTTTTTTACAACCCACCTTTCATTGGTGTTGTAAGTGTTTGGGACTCTATCTGTTATATCTACCAATGTTACTTTGGCATTAAACATTTTTGTTTAGTCTGCTTCTATTTCTTATGTATGGCAAATTCTTAAAACTTTTGCTAAGACATGTTTGTTTATTATTGTTTGCTCGTCCCCCAACATAACCTTGATTATTTTATGTTCAAGATCCAACTTCCAATTGTTTAGAAATTCAACTAGAATGTTGTGGTGAGGTGTCTTCCATTCAATCTCAAATAGGCCTACTAATCTAGCTCTATTTGCCCATGTTTTCTCTTTTGTTCCAAAGTTTGTCCAAAGGAAAATGTTCTTCAGATTGTTATTGTAACTATGTTCTACTAGAGTAAAGACATACCTAATCTCATCATTTTGATGAATGTGCATTTTCTTCCTAGGTAGATTTGCAGCCATTGTTAACCTACTCGTTTTCTTCATGCGCTTCTTATTGGGAATATGAACTCTCTATAGAATATGTTCATTACTATACTCTTGATGTAATGGAGATTGTTGTTGTTGTTGCAAATCATCCTTTGTTAGTCTTCCTCATAATTTAAAATAGAAATGGGACCAACTTGTTCACTAAAACTTGCCTATCTTCTAGGCTTCCTAAAGCTATATCTTTTCAATGCTTCCTTACAATCTCTTTCGTTTTTTTTTATTACTTAAAAAGCTCTCTCAAACTTGGATATTGGAAAGGATTTTAAAGAAAAAGAATAATAAATTGGAGAAGGAAAAGGCGGACCTATTTTTGGAGACCTAGATTATAGAGGCGAAATGTTTGCAAATTTTTGTTGCTTTTTCAATCTTTCTTGCTCCTTTTTCAACTTTTGCAACTTCTTTCTAAATTGTTTTTGTAATTTCTCCACAAGGCTTTCTTAAGCACTCATTTTGGAAACAAACAAAATTAAAACATGCTTGTAGCGAAAACAAAAAATATCTCTATTGTTTGTTACCTTTTGAAACGCTATCATTTCGTTTCATGAAATGATGTTTCATTTTTCATTTTAGGGCCAAAGTTTTAATGATTTGTATTTTTTTTCAAATTATTTGACATTTGTTGTCTCCTACTTAAATTCATACTAACATCACACATGGGTTCTAGTTAACACTAATTGACCAAAAAATTCTATGGAGGTGGCATTGAGTAATTCTGATGACATTTTTGAATTTGATGACATGGTATACTCTACATTACAAATTTCCCTTTGGCCTATGCTAAGTCATCAGATCAATAGAATTTTATTTCGACATCAATGATTTATCTACCCCACAATCCAATAACTTTGAAATTGTATAACCATGATTTGGGTATTTGTTCATAACCTATTAACTTATCAAATTCACTAGGGCTTTTCTTAATACTAATGTTCGATCAATCCCAATGGTTTTTGTTTCTTTCTAATCTTTTGAAATTTCATCGGATGTTTTTTCCATGTGGTTTTCATGTATGAACTATAAAGATTTATGATCCTCTGGACTTTGAATCCCCTTCAATGTTTGATCCACATATGTGTATGGTTTCAACTTATTAACATTGACCAATACTAGGTTTGGTTCAAAATTGTTAACAAAAACAAGAAGAACAATATTATTGGGTAAACAATACTATACCCTGAATGGACCAAACCATCTTTTCTTGAATTTGCCCAGATGTGTTTTTTTTTCCTTTAGGAAACCATAAGACATAATCTCCAAATTGGAACTTCTTCTTAGTATTTTTTTGTTAATTCCAAAAAAATCTACTCCATTGGTTAGTTCCCACTCCACATTGTTTTAAGCTTCCAATTTGTTTTACTGTAACTTTTCCAATTTTGTAATTATGGCTATTAGCACTCTGGTTGGTTCTACATCTTTGTCGTCCCCATTAATAGCCGATATAACATACTCTATTGGAATTAGAAGATGTAAACCTCTGACTAACTGGTAGGGTGTATAACTTGTTGCCACCTTGTAAGGAGTCGTATATGAAAACAAAATTGTAGATGGATGTTCATCCCAATTTTTTATTTTCTCATTAACCAACTTGGTCAATAGTCTACCAATGACTTTGTTAGTAGACTTTGCTTGTCCATTTCCCTATGGATAATATGTAGTAAAACTAACATGTTTTAATAGAAATTTTTTTGTCACATGTTTTATTATGTCATTGATAAAATGTATTCCCTAATTTGTAACTATGGTCAATGGACATCCAAATATGGTTATAATATACTCATACATAAATCTAGTTGTAACTATTACAATATTGGTTCTGAGTGCCTTTACTTTTATTCATTTGGTTGCATAATCTATAATTACCAAAATGTTTTTTTTTTGGTTAGTCTCCTTGCTAGTTTGATTGGACCTATAAAATCTAGACCCCACTTCATAAAAGGTTCCTCTGGAAATGTTGTTACCAACTTGGCCAAACTTTTTGTTTTGAGCCCTCCCATTTTCTAACAAGTATCACAACTTTTACAAAAATCATGAATATCCTGGAATAAAGTTGGCCACCAATATCCTACATCTAGAATTTTCTTTGCAATAATATATGTAGCAAAATGTCCTCCAACCACTCCATGTAGTTCCTTCAGAACAATTTGTGCTTCTGAGGTGGTCAAACATTTATGCATTTTATTGTCTTGTCCCACTTTGTACATAATTCCCTCTTTCATAATGAAAGGTTCAACCTTTCTAACCAATTTATGTTTTGAAGCTAGGTTCAAAGTTTATGGCATTTGACCTATCTCTAAATAAGTTTTTACTTCTTGCATCCATATAGGTTTTACAAAAAATAATGATGCATCCACAATCTGATATGGGACACCCAATGGTTCTAAATTGTCTTGCAATCTAGATAAAATATCACCAACTACATGTGTTCGACCATGTTTGTAAACTATTGTGAATTCATATTCCAAGAATAACAATAACAACCATTTTGTTATTTTTCTTGACACTTGCGATTTGTTGACCAAGTATGCAAGAGCCATATGGTCTACATAAAAAATAAATTTGTTTCCCAACAAAAAATGTCTGAACTTATGTAAATCATAAACCATTACTAAGGTTTTTATTTCTGTAGTAGTATAATTTTGTTCTACCTTATTGAATAGTCTAGAAGCATGTACTATAGGCTAGTCATACTTACCAGTTGGGTTTTATGCCAACATTGCACCTACTGCCAATAATGATGCATATGTGTGCACATGAAACTATAACTACCAATTTGGAGGTATTAAAATTGATGCTTCCATGTACTTTTGCTTTATCTAATCCCAAGCTTCTTAACATTTTGTGGTCCATATAAAGGGTTATGTTTTCCTCATCAACTTGGTGATCGATGCCATTGAAACTATGAACCCTAAAATTAGTTTTAAAAATACCATAAATGCACATTTCTCTAGGTTAAGACTAGTATTATATTCTTTGCGCTTTTGAAAGCAAAGTTTGAGCTTCATCAAATGACTTTCCATATCACTATAAACTACGAAGTCATCCAAAAATATCTTCATGAATTAATCTAAATATTTTCTAAAGGCTTTGCTAACTACTCTCTGAAAAGTTGGTGACCCATTTTTGACATCAAATGGCATCACCATCTAAACAAAAGCTCCCTAATCTATTACAAAAGTTGTTTTGTATCTATCTTCAAGGGCTACAAAAATCTGATGGTAACCTAAATATCCATCTAGAAATGAATAGGCTTCATACCTTACTACAATGTTCAGTACTTCATCAAAAAATGGCAAAGGATAAGGATTTTTTTGGTTACCTTATTAAGCTTCTTGAAATCCACACATATTCTCAATTTGCCATTCTTCTTAGGCACTACCACTATGGGTGATAACCATGTAGCCTTTTCTACATGTTGAATAAATCTTGCTACTAATAGTTTATCGATGTCTTGTTTGACCATTGCGGCATAGTTAAGGTTCAATCTATACCTTGCTTGATGTGCTGGTGGAATTGAGGTATCTAACTCAATTCTATGTTGAGCCAATTTTGGAAATATGCCTTTCAAATCTTTGTAAGTTTAAGCATCCTTGAACTCCTTAAGTAGCATCTAAAGCTCCTTAGTCTTCTCCTTTGTCAATTGTGAATTTACCTTTATGTATTATGGATTTGCCTCTGTTCCAAGATTTAGCTTAATAAGTTGTTGTTTTTCAGTCAAAGTCCAACTTGTTATCTAAAGATTCCGTACTTATATCTTTTCTGGTGTTTCATTCACTTGAATATCATCTTAGCTATGATGGTAATAGGTTTTTGGATGAACCTTGTCTTCCAATGAAACCTCTAGTCTAACACAAAAGTATTCTGATTTCATTGTTGAAGGCACCATTTCTATAGTTGTTTGATATGATGTCCCTTGTTTTGGATCTGATTTCGTAGTGCTTTTGATTTTTGACACTTGAACACTCAACAAAGAAACTATTTCTTTTGAGAGAGTAATTGTGTTACTTGAAAATAGTTCTGGTTCTGCCTCAAAGATCAAATCTTCCTCTTCATTTGTTGACCCTTCCATCAAGTCATAATAAACAAGTACTTGGGGCCTTTTGGTTTTTGCTCTCAATTTCATGTTAACTAATATTGTTCTGATTGTTCCATTATCTTGAACAATAATGACATTGTTACCCCAGTCATGTGTAACCTTTGCATATTTAAGCCAAGGTCTTTTTAACAACATAGAATAACTAGAATCTACCACATTGTTTTTCAAAACAATAAATGTGGTTATATATGGAATACCATGTATGTGAATCTTCAAAATTTTGATGATTCCTAGAGGTCTAGTCATACTCTGATCAACCATTATGAGGTGGTATGGAGCTGGTCTTGGTTTGAATAAACCAACTTCATTTTGAGGTATTTTATTTTAATGTTCACACTTACTCCTCTATCTATCAAAACATTTTCAATAATGTTCCCAACTTGTACTTATATATATAATTGCCATCTAGTTATCTACCTCTATAGTTGTTGTGCTTAGTTCAAAATGTGTTTCAACCACTATGGCTACATTAGGCTTCAACATATGTTTAATAGCTATATTAGGATTTTCTAGCTTCAATTTTTGCCACACATACTTTTTAAGATTTGGTGATATCTTCAACAATTGGCCTAATCTTAAAGTATAGGTAGTTTATAGCATTTGTTTACTAATATCTTTGAATATTTTTTCCATAAACATAATTTTATTGATAGAATTAATAGACAAACTTTGTTATACAACTAGTTTTGTGGACATTTCAAATTCTGGCAATCTTGCCCAACTTGTACTCCATTGTGTTTTTTCCTTTGGAATCAAATTTTCTGATGGGTCTTTTGCTTCCATCTCCTGAATAGTTTTGACAAAAAATTGTTGTAGTTTCTACTCCTCTTCCTAGTCGACAATAGACTTTTTTTTATTAGCTCTTTGTCCTTCAACACCTATTTTTAAGTAACCTTGCTCCTAGTGATGGCCATATTCACATCCACCATATGGACTAAAGGATTTGAAACCTTGGGTTCTACCACAACTTATTTATCTATTGGCTTCATTGTTTTGTTCTTAAACATATTCTGCATATCATTATACTTTGGACAATCTATGATCTTATGTCCAATGTCACCACAAATATGACATGAATACTTCACAAACCTTTGTACTTTAATATGTTGAGTAGTAACCTCAAAGACTACATGAACATGGTCTTCTTTACTTTTGACTTTACATGTTTCAACATTATGATTTTTCCTGTGACAATTTGTACAATATATTCCTTTTTTTTTTTGGGACGGCCTAAGATTTTTGAGCTAATATTGTTTTACTAGTATGTGGTACTAATAGATTGCTTATGGCCTCTACTTCAAAAATTCCTTCTTCACAACCAAAGTTGCTTCCTTATGTTGATGTAGAGTTTTTTTTTTCATACTTGTTGCTACACACAAATATGATTGTAATCCAGATTTGAAAACAACAACTAAAAAACTATTTATTGTCTTGTGTTGAAAACTATTGGCCAACTTCAATAATCTTTCATAATAGACTTCCACTCTTTCATTCTTCTCCTACTTCATGTTTTTCAACTACATGTAGACTTCATCGTTTTAAACTTTTTTGTACATTTTACAAAAAGCCAGTTGCAATTCTATAAAAGTATAATATGGGTAATCTCCCATATAATTGTTACACTAGTCAGACATAATATCTTTAAAGGTAAAATTGAACAAATTAACAATTTTTGCATCATCTATTTCGTTATTTACTTTAATAACAACTTTAAACACTTTGACATGAGTATTTGGGTTAGAATCCTTGACATATTTAGGATAGTTAAATGGTCGACAATAAGGTTTGTTTGGTGGCAATGGTGGCCTGCCTAGAATCTCCATTGGCAATCCAAAATATCTTAGAGGTTTTGGAGGTCTTGGTGATCCCAATGGATCTAAGCTGCCTCCTCCTAGAACTGATGGTTGACTAGTAAAAACTTAGTTCACCTCTTTGGGTATATCTTCATGCAAATTCACAAATTTTGTCCCCCTTGGAGTTTATGGTATGGATTTAACACCATCAACAATATTGATGGGTGTTGATACAAACGAAACTTCAATAACTATAATTATATATTAGGGCATTGCCACAAAATATAATGGCATAGATTTTACTAGTTCCATTTTTGAAATTTGAAGTTCTTGCATAGGTAATTCCAATATTGTTTTAATGTAACAAACTTGGTATAGGAGCTACAGAAATAAGTACTACATTTGCCATAGTTTGAACTCTCATTTCCACTCTATTTTCTCTCTAAATATATTCTTTGAGTTTCTTTGGAATTTTAACCCTATCATGGTACAAATCCTCTAGCTCGACATGTCCATGATTCCCTACTCTTGTAGGTTCCAGATTCAAAATTTGGAAATGTTGAGCAAATCCTTGCTTCACATTGTTTTCAATAAATGGACATTCATTGATCTGATGTCCAATCTGATGATAGTATGTGCAATGTGGAAAATTTGGTCTTGGAACTTTATTCACACTATGAATCCCTTTACTCCAATTCTTTGGAACTCCTCCATCTATGTTTCCATTTTGTTGATTAAATTTGGGTTCACTATACCTCACTATTACAACTGCATTAACACTTTTTGCTATTGTTGGTTCTGCTATTGGTAAGATTATAGTTTATTGTTTAGTTACAAGTATCAACTCAATTCCTTTTGACAGTTTGATACCCTAAGTTGCGGCTTTTTATTCAACAACATAATGAATTGGTGGCTCAAATTTTTGAGCTCCTTCTTGAAACTCTTCATTCCCCTGACCGTCTTGATAATAAGGAGGTGAAGTAGGTCTATACCTTGGTACTGCTTCCTCCCTTTTTGACCTATTGAGTCTCTATTCTTCTTCTTGAATCAAAGTATCATAATTATGTTGTTGCATCAAATCTATCGATTCCACTCTTTATTAAGGTTTAGATTTTCAACTTTTTCTAAACTTAAATTGTGAGTCTGCATTTTCAATTTGACGTTCTTCCTTCTTGGAATTTTGCAACAATTTGCTAGTGCGCCTCTACGCTTCACCAATTCGCACTTCACAAGGAATAATCAATGTTGCTTGAAGTGTTATGTGGCTTGCAGGTTTCTTTTCTATCCATGGATATTTCTATTCCATCTAATAAACTTTTATTGGTGTTTCAAATCGTTGATCTACCTTATTTCCACTTAAATTGTTACTAATGGCAACACCATTTTCCATTTGTTCATGTGATACAACCTAATTTAATTGTCTCCTCAAACTTCTAGTTACAATTTTATTTTCCATCTCTCCACATCTTAATTCAAACTTGAACAAACTTCTGCATTAGAACAAAATCCTCACAATTAACTACTCTACTTAGATTTGTTTCTTGAACAAAAAATTATGATTAAGATTTGAAAAAAAATGCAAAAAATGAAACTAAAATTCACTATCTATTTATAAAAACAAATTTTTTGACAACAAGACATAAACAACATTATGAAATTCACTCTGAATTCAAGCCCTAGGATGGTTGCCAAATGGTAAATATAAAATCTCTAATTTTATATTCTTGTATAAAATTTGGACTAAAATGTAACAAAACTAATACCAACAAAGTCTGCCCATTCAAATCTACTTAGAACTAGTTTCAGAATTAAAATTTAGTAAGGAAAGTATGATTAAAAACATTAAAACAACAAATTCTAGCTATGAAAAAAAAGCTTTCAAAAAATCAAAATATATTTCTCTCGTACTCCATTAAAGCTCTATGTTTTACAATGATACAATGGTCCCCATCTCTTCCTCTTCTCCCAAGATATTCCTCAAAAAAAATAGTCCTATGTTTTATTCAAATTCAAATGGTGATAAAAACTATGTAATCTAACTAGTAATTCTTAAAACAATAACTAGGTAAATAAAAATATACTAACTAATAATTACCACAAGTAACTACTCCCTTAACATAGGTGTTGTTGTAGCATTAGAATTAACAAATTTTGTTCTGAACATGTTTTGTACCTCAATCTTTCTGGGACATTTTCTAGATCTATGTTCAACACTATAACATATAATATAAGGATATCAAACATGTATTCTAACTAGTTTAGTAGGTTGTGTTATAGTATTTGCTATAAGTTTTGTAGACTTAACTATGGTGGTTGATACTATTGGTACCTTTCTTTTCCTATTATGACATGTCTCAAATGTATGTCCTATTTTACCACAATTCATACAAGTTTATGTTGATTGGTTGTAACAATAGCTGCTATTGGTTTAGCTACTATATTAGCATCTAATGTGGTTAGTAGAACATTGTAACTCAAAGTAACATGTCCATTTTCTTCACAAACTACAACAACTTCCTTGTATTCAATTAAGGTGTCTATTTTCATTTTTGTTGTTGCTAATATCAAGTAACGTAATAAACCTACTTTGAAAACAATGGTGAAGAAAACATTTGTTGTTTTAACCTATAAATAGTTTGTTAAATTTCAACATGCGTTCATAATAAACCTCAACACATTCAATGGTTTATTGTTATATGTTTTGCAATTACATGTAGACCACCTCGTTGTTTTTCACAGCTATGAATCGCTTGCAAAATGCTTGTTCCAACTTTTCAAAAGTGCAATTTGGATGGTCTTGAATAAAATTTTCACCCCATCCAAAGATATTATCTTTGAGAGTAAAACCAAACAAGTTGATGATGTCGACTTCCATTATTTTTCCATTAGCTTTAATGGCCTTTTTGAATACTTTGACATGAGCATTCGGATCAGTCTCTTTGACATAGGTTGGATATTATAACTTCTTGTATGGCAACTTGGTTGTTAGTTCCGGTATAGGTTGTACAAAAAGTTGTTGATACCATGGTGGTATAAACATACGTGGGTCAAGTGTTTGCCATCCAAATGATCCAACAAATGGATTAAATGGTGGTCCTCTAGGTGGATCTCCTTTAAGTGAACTTCTTCCAAGTGAATCTCCAAGTTGTTTTCCATTTGGTGGTTGGTGAGCAGAATTTCTAGGTACATGCGTTGGTAAACTTGTATTAACATGTATAGTGGTTAGAATTAGTGCAGTAATTTGTTGTTAAACAAGTGGTATTCCCTTGCTGGTTACTAGTTGAATTACTATAGGAAACTGATTTCCAATAGAATGTGGTTTATATACAAGTGGTATAATAGGTTGCTCACGTATTAAATATGCATATCTAGGTACATAACTTATATAATTCCTAAACATCATAGGATCAGGTCCTTTTGTTCCAATCAGATATGTTAGATACAAACTAGGATTTAAAGGTACAAAAGGGGGTATGACATTATACCACATTGGGTATGTTGATGTTGGCAAAACATTAGTTTTGCCTAGTATAGTTGGTGTAATAAGTTGTGACTAAGTTGTCTAATAATTAACATGTACTATTGTATGACCTATATACTAGGATTCATAGCTTGAGTTCCTAATACAAACACATTGGGTACTACTATTGTAATGGTTGGAAGAACATGTTGATGAACATTCATCACCTCCTCCTACAATATCTGCCTCAATCTATCATCAACAAAGGGGCAACGATTGAACATGTTTCCCACCTATTGACAATATGAATAGGTTATAATTCTAATACATTGGTTTCTTACTAAAACCAGTCTATGATGTGGAACTTGTGATCTTTCACCTTGACTAAATTGATATGACTAGCCAAGTGCCTTGTTGATATGTGGTTTCTTATCAAATAACCATGGGTGTTGCTCAAGGTTCAATAGGTTCTAAATGTGGTATAGAAACTGATTGATTGGAAGGTCTTTGTTTGATGTGACAAAGCTACTCCAACTTGTAAAGTAATTAAAGTCATTCCATTTTTGAATTAATGGGTTGATATTAGTGTTTAGTGGTTGGTTTTTAAAACCAACAAATATTGCAATTAGTGTAGGTGCACTAATTTTAGGTAAATAGTAACATGGGGTTGTAGATCGCATGGTTGTCATGTGGAAACAACTTCATCAAATAGTTGAACAAGTTCATGATTGTCATCATGATAAACATTCATTGCCCATGGTTGGGTTGATGTTTATGGTTGTTTCTAATGAATGGTTGAGAGTTTTGTTGGGTCTTTCTACACAATTGGTTCGATTGCATTTTGATGTGGTTCATTGGCTTTTCCCCTTTGTGCTGCATTCGTGGTTGGAACATTCATAGGTTCATTTCCCATAGGTTGCATTTATTTGTTTTACTATTGTTAGGTTTTGAAACAAGTTGATGTATGACTTATTTTAACTATTTTTTAAAACTTCCAGTGACCATTCTTGACATCTTTTGAAATCAACAAGTTCTAGAAACTTTTGCATTATTTTTTAACATAAAAATTTCATAACGACTCCTCTTGGGAGTGAAGAGTTTGTAGAAAACTTATTTTACAAATTGGGTGCCTTATTTACTTCAAAAACCTTATATTAACCTCACCTTATTCCCTAATGCTTTCAAACAACATCAAGAAATAGTAATTTGAATCCTCAAAATTACACAAAAATAAACAAAACATGATATAAATCATAATTTCGAACATGACTGTTTTTCAACCCAACCTACTAAAATCATTGAGTTTAATAAAAGATTCTAAGCATGATTGCTTTTGAATTTTGATCCACCGCTTAGTCACCAAATGTTAACAAGGTTTTTTTATTCCCATTGAGGTTTTCAACTTTTGAATTTCCAGCAACATGTTGCTAAAACAACAAACATGTACGCTTGAACTAAAAAACATTAATTATATTTACAATTATTGTATTAACATGTACTCAAATTGCACATAACTTCAAGAAAATATTGTTGAAACAAATTATTTCATGTTTCAAAGTGAAAGAAAAACACACAAAGATCATAATTGTAATAAAAAATCTTTTAAAACAGGTCTATCCTTTTAGTCTTATACTAATCAATTCAAAATTTAAATAATCATAACAAACCATTTAAATAATCACTAACCAATACTAAACTAAAAGTCCCACAAATTAAAAAACTACACCATGTTTAACCACATAATTATCTATTCTGCCAATTTATTCTGCACACTACCATTTGACCTACAACTTGTCAACTTATCTACTAACCTAGTATAATGTTACTTGTTAGGTTTTGTAACCTATTAAGTTAATTTCACAAGTTAGGTTAAATAATACATAAGGTTTAATCACCTATTAGTTTTAACAACTTGCTTAAATTTATAAACTATTAGGTCACCATTTATAAAATATGGGTAATGATGGTTCGACTCCACAAATCTACCACTTGAAAGAAATAGAAAACAAAAAATAATTCTTGAGGTCAACTTGGACTAGGAAATCAAATATAGGTTAATGAACTTACTTATTGAGGTGATTAGTCATGACAATGAGCAATTCAACAAGGCCATGGGAGGTATCTAGGGCTATAGGGTCCATACAAATGTGCCAAGAAGCTTCATCATCGTGCACACATCGGATATAAGGAAGCCATGCTTGTAATATGTGATTTCCATCCCAAACAAAAAAATATACACCTAGAAAGATGCATGAGGTTTGAATTACCTAACAAAAAATTCTCAAATTTCTCATTTTTTAAGATCTAGTGGTCATTCCAAAACATGACATATGTTGATCTTGAATTTTTTTCTTACCCATTTAGTTAAGAGGAAAATACATAAAATACCTTGTTCCCCTCTCGATACCCCATATGGAATGCTTGCTCCATCTTCAAAACATCAATCTTGAAAACATGACAAATAACATGCATAGAGATCATCCTACATAATGGTATATTCGTGTGGGCTTTTCTTTTCAGAACCATCTTGTGCTTGTCCAAAACTTTCGCACTAGTGAATTTGCTTTGGCTTTGGATTACCTATATGGTCCTATCAAAGGACATGGGATCACCTTTTGAAACCACCTGCAATGGCTATAACAACAACCACTAAATCAGAAATAGGAAATATTAAAGCACCAAATGGAATTATAAGGTTATGGTAGTTGATTTTATATTTGGGGCATTTCCATGATGGTGCTCTTTGGGACACCTTCTCTAGAGTAATCTTGCACATGTAAAAATGAAGAAACCACAATATACAAATGAGACATAAAAAAAGCTTGAGCTTAGCCTAGGTCCAAACATGGACCCAAACTCAAGTTCGAGCAAGTCTAGCACTTAATTCTATGTTCAAGAAAAAAATTTATCCTAAGCATGAGCTTAAGATCATACTTAGACCCAAGCTCATGGTCGAGCTAGTCATATCTTGGCACCAAACTACTTTTGGCACTAAAAGTACTTTGGCTATTTACATGAAAATGAAGCCAAGCTTGAGCTCAACTTCATGTCTGGAATAAAGCTCAAGTTCAAATGTGCAACATCATTTGAGCTACTCTTGACATTGATAGTAGTTTGGATGGGTTTAAAAAACAAAAAAAGGCCCAAGCATGAACTTAATGTCAAATTTGGACATGAGCTTATGCTCAAATAATTTTTTTGGTCAATTTGAAGCTCATCCAAGCTACTATCAGCACCAATAATAGCTCAAATGAACTCCACAAAAAAAGGAAGCCATTCAAAAATTTCCAATTTTGAGTTCGTTAATGAGTCAAATCTAAACTTGAGTTCAAATTTTGATTTAAGATGTTGAATTGTAGCTCAACTTGAAGCTCAAGATTCAACTTCAAATTGAACTAGGGTTCAACATTTATGTTTAAGAAGCCAAGCTAGGGTTGGGTTTTTTTTCTTAAAAGCTTGGCTATTTTCAAAAAAAAAACCAAGCCATAGCTTGGCTTAAAGCTCAACTTTGAACTTCAAGTTGAACTACAACTCAAATTCTTTCTTGTTGTTGGAGTCCTTTCAAGTGCACATGAAACAAAGAAGGAAATAAAGAAAAATTAAAAGCATGACAATTAGAGATAATGGAAGAAGGCTTACTTTAGAGGTGATGTTTTCCTCTTGAAGTGTCTCAAAAACTTTTGAGCTTTCCTTGTTTTCTTCTTGCACAAACAAATCCATAAGATTTTTTTTTGCAAATGAATTACATATACAACACTATGGACTAAAACCCTAACACACTCTGAATTGAGCACTCAATTAAAGAATGAACTGAGCCATTAATTGATAAATGAATTAAGATATCAACTCAAAATCAAACTAAATGATTTAACCCTCAATTGAGCTATGAGATATTAACAAAACTTTGAAATTACGCACTAAACTAAGGTGTGAACATAGCAGTGAACTAAGTTATTAATTGAACAATGAATTAAGATATCAACTAAAAAATGAATTGAACTATTTAACCTTGCTTATAACTAAACTACGAGATATTTACAATGCATTAAATTTGAGCTTTAAACTAAGGTATGAACTTAGTTGTGAACTAATTTATCATTGAAATGAGATATCAACTAATGAATGAATTGAATTGTTAACACATATACAAGCTATGATCCTTGCTTCAAATTACACTTTGAACTAAACTATGAACTATGGTGATTAATATTGATTTCATTTAATCTGTTTATATCTAAAAAACTATTCATTGAACTTCACAAGGAACTATGCACCACTCCTTGAACTGATTTAGGCATGAACAACAAATGTTAATCATGAGCTAACGAACAATTAAGGACTATGATTTGTGAATTGATCTATGAACTTCAAGTATGAAATTGAACTTTGAACAATATTTATTAAAACTACAAAACATTATGTAAACAATGAGGTATTGATCCTCAACTATGACTTCGAGCATTGAATAAAAACTACGGACATCAAACTATCATATATGAACCTTAAACATTGTTTACAAACCTAACTTTAATGGGTTTTACAAAAGGTTGATGGCTTGTTCCTTGTGTGCTATTCGCATCATCCCCCACATCTACACCATATTCTTTTCTTACTTCCTCCTTGAATGAAAAAAATGCATTGATTAAAGTAAGAGGAAGTTATTCATTTTAGGTTTCAACTGATTTAAGAGTTGATAAAGTCTTATATATTGTATAAAAATGCAATATTTTTTTACCTCTCCAGATTGGTCCATTAAAAAAAATAAAAATCAAGATCCTTTCCCCCTTCCAACCATTCAATTTCCTTCATAGATACATTAAAAAAACTTTAGTTACAAATAATGAGTAGCCCAAAAAACATTGCACATCTTAATTCCTTTGTATAACATCAAAGGATGGGTTGAAGGTTTTAAGAAAATATTATCACATGTTGTCTTGTACCCACAAAGCACTTCCTCCGATTCTCTTTGGTGCCATTGGTGTGTTTTGTTGTCACATTTTCATGTGTGTCCACTTATGGCCTTGCCTTCTTGTTTTCTATGGAGCTCTGTTTGAAAGTTTGCTTACATTCTACACCTAGGAAATGATCTATTCACATCCTCTTTTGAGTATTTGTACTTTTTTGTCTATAGATTATTTTGGTTTGCTACCTATAACTACTTATTGTGTTTATGTGTGTACTATTTTTGGGCTCTATAGATAAAGATTAACAATTCAAACTACATGTTTCATATTTGTGTTAGAAGTATTAATTGGTTTATACAACTTTAAGGCTTGCTTCACAAATCTTTCTGCCCAACCCATTATTAATTTAGCTATTGGCATATCACAACGTGACAAGCTTTGGATTCAAACGATCATGTTGTGAATGAATGTTCATGCAAATTTGTAATTTTTCCATACATTCCAAATGTAATTTAAATATCTTCTAAAAAATTTAGACCCCTTGAAATAAAAGTTTCTACCATTTAAATAGTGTTTGGGTAAGAGCCTAATTTTTTTTGTTACACGATTCCTTTACTGTCATTTTCTTCTTTATTCATCCTTATAATTTTTTGAATATAAATTACAAATAGTTTGTGATGTTACAAATAAGTTAATACTAGAAAATTTGTTATATATTATGATAAGGGATATTTTTCTTTTAGTTAATGAGGTATATTTCCTATCTTGACAACTTGTGCAAATTTATAGCTTATACCTAATATTGTTTGTTGTAGCCACACAACCATGTAATGATTTGATTATAGGGATGGAATGGTTTTTTTTAGGGTGAAATGACATTATCTAGCCATGTTGTAATTACCATTCCATCATATGTCCATCCAATCCATCAAATTCCAATGATAAAGATGGAATGGTATTGTTGCCATGGTACAAAATGATACTATTGGAACACAATTACATTAAAGTAAAATTGGTTAATGAGGTGTATGTTCCACCTCGACACATTGTGCATATTTGTAACCTTGTACTTCACCTAATAAGGACCGTTGGTCTGTTGGATTTCCTTGTATGTGACAATTTGTCTTTCTCTTACACTTTTCCCAACCTTTCAACCTTTCTGTTTTCATTCCATTATTGTGAAACCTTCAATTTTCCCTCTTGTCAAAACATTCATTTCCTTTGCCAATTCACCTTGGTTATCCTTCTTGTATGGAAATTTTCCAACTATGTGTTAATAGGCATCATTTTGTTTACTTTCCTTTGCTATCTCCGATTATCTCAAGATTCCAATCCTCATTTTATGGTATTTTGGGGCTGTTTTTTATATGGCATTTCCTTAAAATTTTATATGTTTACAATGGGTTCATAAATCTTCAACTGCACCACCATTTTTTGGGTTCTATAGTGGCGCTTATTGCAAAATGTTTTCCCATAGAGTGACATTATCAATAGTTTCTTTTTAGTTCATTCCCATAGGGAATATCTTTGCAAATGTACTTTAATTGTTGTTATCACATTTGAATGACCACAAAACATGACAAATGGAGATGGTATGTATCTAATGTTAGGTATCCTTGCCCATATTTGGTCATGTTCATGATCTCACAAGCTTTCATGGAACAACTTTGCATAGTGGACATGAAATTCACATTTCAAAAATTTAAACGATTTTTTTTCACATTGTCTATCTTTTGCTTATTCATATAGGTTACAACAATTCATTTGGATTCCACAGTTGTAATATTTTAAGACTCTTCCACATTGAGTTGAATTCTTTTCAAGTGATGGCAACTTTCCATGTTGAAGGGAAATCCAATTTAACTATATTGGTTGTTGATTTTGGGGTAGATCAAATCACATAAAAATGTATTTTTGCCATGTTTGGCTTTCAACCTAGTTCAAAACATGTGTCTAAAGATGTTATTTATGGGGAGAACAAAGTTGTAATTAGTTCAATTTACCACGTTCCTTGTTCTATTGTTCATGGACTACATTGGATGGTTAATGTTGGAAGGTATAGGATTGCTAGTGAAAGCTTACTAAAGAATTATCAAGATATGGTTCTAATGCTCGGCACAATTAGGTCTATCACAAATGTTGTCATGCCGAATATCGAGGTGAAGAATGGATTTGAAGATCCACTAGCGTACTATCAGTTGATGAACCCACTTCCGTAATCAACTTATTTTTGTTGATTTCAACTATTCCTCTAATGAGGATTGAAGATTTTTTGTTGGGACTAACATGTCTAAAAGGTCTATGTTGCTTCCATCCAATGCACATTGTTCAACTGATGCTTGTTTGGATACATCCACTTCGTAAGAATTGTTGTCCAAGCATTGTTGTCTCCTTGAAGGCAATGTCTTAAACCCCACATGCCTCCAATGATTTAAGGTCTTTGGACTATAGCACAATGAAAATTGAAGCAATGAACTTTCTACCAATCAAGTTTGATAGTGATGTTTTGTTTGAACTTCCCCAATCCGTAAGCCAATGGAATTTTGCAAACAAATGCAAAACATGGACAAAAAGTGCATACTTAGTGCAAGGTGAAGACAACCAACATTAGAAACTTTTTGGTTTGGATTTTAAAAGCACAAAATGTTCGGGCCATCTTTAATGTGAAAATGACTCGTGTTCTTTGTTTCTTCAATCAAGTGCTCACAATGAAGTCGATTGGAGCAACAATTCATTTCAAGTTCTTGTTGCTAGCCAAAATTTCCTAGCTCCTCTTGCTTGCACAATTACTTGTAAGGTCTATGGTTCTTCCCCCTTATGTATGTAGATGTGCATGTGTTGCATGTATTATATGGTTCATTCATTGGCCAATCTTTCAAGAGCAATCATCCATTTCAGGACACATGCACATCCTATTCCCAAAGGTAATTATAAAATGTCCTTCAAGGAGATGAAAAACATGGTTACAAAGGAGGTTTTGCACATGCCCAATGTTACATCCTTCACAATAACCTTGGTTGCAAGTAAGACATTATTGTTTGTCATCTTTTCAATGAAAATCATGGTGGGGAAGGTGTTGTAAAGATTCTCAAGGGTGAAAAACTCAATCAAACCATGTTAAAGTTTATTCCCTTGTGTGCCCTTAACATCCTTTGACCCACATTTTTAGTTACACATTTGTTATGTTCTCTATTATAATGAGGTTTCGATAATAATCCTTTGAGAGTTTTGAAGGTCTACACACCTAAACATAATTGTGCTCAAAATTGATTGGATCTTTCTCCAATGTTTTTACATTTACATCAACTTGGGTCCTCAATTTAAATTGAATAAAAAAGGCATCATTATCCAATTAAGCTCTTTTGATAGCTAGGCATTAGCCAATTGGGAAGCATTGGAATAATGATGGGGTTATTTGTTACTACGTCAATGGCACTCATCTAGGCACGCTTCAAACCTATGGTCAAAAAATCACAACTTACTCAACCATTCCCTTCCACAATACACACTTGAAGTTAAGATGATCCTTGTCCCCATATAATGGGGTCACTTGTGATGAAAATAACTCCAATAAAAATTCATTGTGGAGTTTAGGAGTGACCTACTGTCCTATAAATCAAGTAGGTGTCAACTTCATGTAATACCTCAATAACCCTTCAAACCCCTCTAGAATTCTTGTCTCCTTCCTTGTAGCCATAGTGGATAAAATCTCTAAAGCATTAAATTCTTCCAACTGTCACTTGAAATTGTGTTGCTTCCTACAACATTGTGGACTTGCCACCATGTCAAAAGGATTTATTTGGCAATTAATTGTACCCATAGTTGTGGGGAAAAAACACCAAAAAATCTAATAAAGCCTCAAGGTCATGTGTTAACATTTCAAAAAAGTTGTTTGTTGGGAACGTTTAAACTATGCAATACAAATTTTACATTTCTTCAATGCTAATAATAGGGTTTGAACATCTACAAGGTTTCAAACCTCATCATGTCCATTCACAACTCACAAGTTTTCAATGCCATATATAAGGTTTGATATTGACGTCAAAATGAAGGTCAATGCAAGGTGTGGTGGTTCACTTTTGGAGTCATAATAACAATTTTTATAGGGTGTTTTGTGTTTAAATGTTTATGGTGAATAATTTAATTTTTAAAAAATTAAATGATGATTCATTCTAGACTAAAATTTGATTACAAAAAAATTGCAGAAGTATTTTTTGAAAGTAATCAATCCATTCATTATCAATAGTGGACTTTTGAAGTCAAAAATATGGATTGATTGGATTGTTAAGAAATTTAAGAAGGGTGAAAATCCTTTAAGGTGTACCACACAAGACGAAAAGGGTTTAGTCCTTATTGAAGTCCTTTTTTACCTTATATTTTGATCCCCCATAAAAAATAATTAATCAAAAGTTGTCAAATTTTTTTAAAGGACTATATTTTAGACTATTACAATTCTAGATTTCATCATAATCATTCATAAATGTGTCTTTACGTGGTAAAAAAAGACTAGGTAAAAAAGATAGAAAAGGGTGACATTGTGACAAGATTTTGGTACACCTTAAAGAATTTGCACCCAAAATTCATATTCAATTCCATTCCAAAAACGTTATAGTGAATAATCATGGTTTGAAAAATGAAATCATAAAGTTAAATGTGATTTTATTTATTTTTGAAACCTTAACCAAATGGTAGTTATAAACTTTTGAAGGGTCAAAATCGGACCTTGTTTTCAAAAGTCATTTTGAAATGATTTTTTTGTTTGTCAATTTTCAATGGGTACATAATTGAAATATCAAAATGGGCTTTTATTCTAATGAACTTTATGAGGTTTTTTTTTAGGATTTCAAGGTGATTTCACCATACCAAGTAACAACAACATTTTTCAATATGGTTTTTGATCTAGTTTTAAAAGGTTTTTTTAAGTGAATGAAACTTTAGTAGTCAAAGATTACATTAATGCAATCATATAATTTAAAAGCATATCCATATGGATCATTTATAAAAACTTGTTTATGACTTTTGTGAATGTTGTATATACCTAAAATGAACGACTAGATTGTGCATATACCCACAACTATGTGTCCTTGCCCCATATTGTTACAACTATGTTTTCCATTCCCATGTTATACACAACAATCAATTATTTACCATGATGTGCAATAGATTCAGAGTAGGAGAATTACCTAGGTTATAATTCAAATGATCACACTTGGAATACTTGGACATGCACATTCAAATCTGTTGATTTTGCACACATTCAAATGCACGAACTTGGATCAATGTATTTTGTGCAATGCCACAATGCCTTTCAAAGATCGTGACTTTAGTTGGCAACATTGTGGCCAAAACTTCAAATTGTTTACAATAAACCATTCAATTTTTTCAAGCATTCACACACCTTAAATGAAAACTTGAAATGGGAACTACAACCATTTAAACTAAATGATCTTTTCATTTTTTCTTTGAGATTCTACCAAATATTTATGTTCTTGTCAAATTTTTGTTTTAAGATAAACATAGACCAAATTGATAGCAATTAATCAAATTGCACAACTTGAAACTATTGTACAATCAAATTCACTAGTAGCATTCAAGTTCAACCAATGACTTGCACAATGAAAGGTGCAACAAGATGAAAAAAACAAAAAAATTGAAATGATAAAACATTGCTGCAAAAGGTTAAATATGAACCTAAATGGGAGGAACTTCCTATGTTATGGTAGTTGAGTACTTCACATTTAGAGAATATTGTCCACATGTGGGCTTTACCCATTGTAAGTGCAAGCAAACATTGTTGTGAACGTTGAATTGGTAGCAAAATTCTAGTGTATGTGGAAGGGACATTACCTTTCATGCAAAACTTTTCCTTTGCAAAGGGGCATTGAAAAGTGAATTGCATGATCCACTGGACATTTTTTTTTAATCCTATGATACTTAATGAATCTATAGGTATCATAAGAATTTTTCTGTGTGCTCTACATAAATTAATGCTTTCAAAAGTGGGGCATTTCAAAGTAAGCACCATTGGCCTCTATTTTTGGGCAAGCATTTATTCTAGGAACACCATGTTCTTCAAGGGTTATTGTACTCTTTAAACATACATACATCCTTCTGTGCATGAGAGGGGAGGTTCTTAGTTCTTACACCCACTCCCTAAGAGTGAAAAGGATCTTACACTTAACAACTAAACACAATTCCCTACCATTCTTCAAGGAGTAAGGGCAAAATACCTCCTTTCCTTTAGGCTCTTTTTGAGAGGGCAAATTCATTGATATTATTGTACCTTGTGTAGTCAGACAAAGTGTGAACACGTTGAAGGTTCAACTTATTTTTCCTTCCAAACCCAAATTTTGCAATTTTTTTGAATTTCCAACAACAATATCCACACAAAAATCGATATATTCAACACCTTAACTTTAAAAATTGTGAAATAAACTCTATTAAATATAACTCATCAAGGAATTTCCAACAACACAAATAACACCCCAAATTCCAATACAATTTTTAGTTTCAATTTTATTTAATTTTCATAGAAAAATGGTTCAATAATCAAATATAGCTTCCACACCATAATTCCAAACATTCTCAAACCAAGTTGGTGCACCCATACTCATTGAGAGTTTTCCAAAGATACCAAGAGCATGGGATGAAGCACCATGGTTTTGGAGATTTCCACACAACAAAATAAAATAGACTACCTTGCTTCATAAATACAATAGGAAACTTCTTGCATTGCATTGTGTCAAATAATCAATTATCAAATGGGCTCTATAGGCCCCAATGTAGCAAAAGGTTCAATTTGTTTGGACCTATGTGACCAAAGTGAAGCAACACATCATGCATGATGGATGGTGTATGGATAGGGACAATTTTTTCCCCTTCTATTGTAGGTAAATAGTAGGTGGGGCATGTCTTTGTTGAATATATAATACTTGGGACCTTTGGCATAAACTAAATTATTTTTACATTTTCTAATTATTTTCCAAGAATCAGCACCTAATGCCAAAGTTTTCAAAATTTTAAGTCAAAATGTTATAGAAACACTTGAAGGCATTCAAATTCAAACCTTGTCCCTATCCAACTAAATAATATTAAATGTGAACCATCCAACCACAAGGATAGTTCAAAATTTTTGAAAATTGTTGTAATTTTTAAAAAAATATTATTTGTTTTCCAAAAAATTCAGAATTAAAAATTCAAGTGCCAATTTATTTAGAAAAAATTTACTAATTATTCGGACCCAAGTGGCAAAGCTGCCCATGGTAATGAATTAATTTGGAAAAATAAAACTCAACACATAGATTATTCCAAAAAATGATTCATTTTCCTTCACAATTTTCTTTGGGAAAAAAATTCTATAATTAAAATTTCAACACCTCTAAAATAAATTTTTATAAAAAAATCTTTAGTTCCAAGTCTTTAATTTTTTAAAAAATGGTACATTCTAGTTCTGGTTCCACCAAAAAATGGGACCTTAGGTCTAGTTTTGGTTGAATTAGTTCTTGAATTATTTTTTAGGCCCTAGTTTTGGTTTTGGAAATTAGACTCGATTTCGATTTTGGTTTTAGGGAAACTAGTTTAAAATTGGTGGTTAATTGTTGACTAACCCCCAATTCCAAAAAAATTATTGTTCTAGTTCCAAAATCTAATCCACATTTGGTTTTGGTTCTAGAAACAAATTTGGTTTTAAAGCTTGTTTTGGTTTTGATTCCAAAAAATCAACCCTAGTTTTGGTTCGATTTTTACCAACTAAAATTGGTGGTTCTAACTAGCCAAAACAAGTAACTACCCAACACTAGTATTCATGTCCTATTAGTTAATAACATGGGTTATTTTCATACATCTATTGACCTCATTGCCACCAACTACTTTACCCACCTACATAAGAATTAATTACATTCCCTACCTACTTACCTATGATATTTTGAAGCGTCTATTAATAGGTAGGTTAAAGTATTAAGAACATCTCCATTGTCATAGACCCAAATGACATTGCATAGTTTGTGTGTAGGCCATTGTATAGGCTACAACATGTAGGCGGCCTTTAATTTGATTCATCTCTTCCACTAATATTCTCAATAAAAAAGTTGGTATGTTGTTTGTTTTGATTTTGTAGTTCCTCCAACAAGTTCCCTTTAGAATCTCACAATGTTTTTTTTTTTTAGTCTTTTATTTTGCACATCTCTTTATGCTTTCACATTTGTCTTCGGAGGTAACATGTTCTCTCTACACTTGCACACCTTTCTTTGAACTTTTGCCAAAAAATTTATAAGTGCCTCTCTTTGGAGTTTCCACATGACATTCAACATTTTTGTGCATGCGCCTTTATGAACTTTTGGTTTTTATTTGTGTCTTTTAATTGTTTTAGTTGTTTTTGCAAGGTCCAAGATGGACGCTTGGTGTCACATGTAACTAACATAGTTGTGCACAAAACTTAATGATAATGGTGAAGATGATTGTGTTGCTCAAAACCTCTTATTTCAAATCAATCTTTAGACAACACAAAGGAAGTAAATTAAGCTAATGATGGAACAACTGTAGGGATTGAGCACTTGGTGAGGTGTGCATCATGCATAATTTCTTTTTTACAATCTTTTGTATGACAATAGGTTCTTTTGGTGTCATTATTGGATGTGACAATTTTTTGGGGGAAGTTGTTTGAAGTTGTCATTGCACATGATGGGTACTTTGTGCAATGCAAGGATGCATTAGGGAAGATGGATCTTTTAAAAACAAAATTAAATGCACATGTGCCTTTGCATGCTTGAATATGGAATTGTAGCCAATGCAATATATGAAAACTATCATTTAGGGGAAAACACAACAATGGAGAGTTTAAAAAGATTTTTGTAAACCATTCAAAAGTTGTTTGAACATGTGTGCTTGAAACAACCAAGACAAAAAGATTTGGAATGCTAATTGCAAATTAATGAACTTGTGAGATTGGCCAAGGATGTTCACCTCTTTGGAATTCATGCATTATTATTGGAAAAATTACATAGCTATTTGGTAAGGCTAACTTATTGACTAAGATAAACATTGTTATATAATCCTAGAAGCATTTGCAAATCAAAGCTTGTGGATATGGCATTGTCATTTCATCTTAATGTTGACAACAATCACATGAATGTGCTACACGTGTCACTTTTGATTTTTGACATGTTGTGAGGTGCAAAAAATGATTTGAACTTTGAATTGAATGGACATCATTATTTATTTGTGCAAACTATTCATGAACTAAAGGGGAGAAAAGGAAGTGGTTTGCATAATTGAACGATGTTTTAATGTTTGCAATCTTGCTTTGGCATAATCCAACATTCTTGTAGACATTGGGATATGAACATTGTGAGTGACATCCTTCATGCACAAGTGACCATTCACAACACTAAGTTTTGTTTTGAAAAATGGAATCTTCATATGTAATGAAGTTTCAATTTTGCTAATTATAGAGATGGAATAAAAAATGAGAAAGTTCGGATAAACATTTTGCATTGAGGAATACCTCTGGGCTTTTAAAGAAAATAACTAGAGATGTTTTACTTGCAATATAATCATTTTATTTCATTTAGGTAGTGAATTTTCATTGTGTGCAATGGCTTTCTAGGTGCTAGCAAGGTAAAACAAACAATTTTTGTTCCTTCACAAAAAATTAAAAATAGCCATAAACAAGTTTTAATGTATTGAAAGTAGAAATATTTTTTTATTTAATGATCAACATGAGAATAATCTTTAATTTTGTCACAATAATGTTGATTAATCACATACTTAATATGCATTCAAATAAATTAAAAATTAAAAATTGTATTTTTTCTCGTATTTTTGAGGCTGTTTAAACTTGTACAAGTAGGTGAAAGTAAATGAATTATTGAATATTTTCCATTTTCAACATGATGCAACCTTAAAATGTACTTGTAATTTTTCAACATTTAAATATCAGTAGAATACATCAAACTTCTAATGGAGAAGTATGTTTAAACTCAATTTGATTAGTCATTTTCAAACATCTTTGCCATCTATTTTTATTGTTCCAAGGTTTCTCAAATTTTGTAATCACTCATTATAAACTCAAAGAAAAGCACCATGCTTTTATTATGTTATTTAAAATTATTTTCAATCTAATTTCTTATACTTGTCTAAAAAACAAGCCCATTTTTTATTGTATTTTTTAAACTACTTTTTTGGTATACTTTACCATGTTTTCACCCCTATGATTTTTGTGAATTTCATTATTGTTACTAGTGAATTTTTATGTGTAATGGGTCATGCAATCCTTTTGCAATTTTTGGGTTTTCAATGTTCTCATGGTTGCATAATGTTGGATTTTTTGCTTGAACACCTATCTATATAGTGTTGGGTTTTTTGCTCGCATGTCTTTTTGTACAATGTTGAATTTTTGTTTGCATGCCTTTCTTTATGTTCACACTTCTTTTTGAACATTTTTTCATTTCTCTCTACACTTTGCATCTTTGTTTAAACTTGCACACCTCTTTATGAACTCTCAAGTAATTCATGATGTTGTAACCTAAAAGAACAATGTTTAAAACAACATTAACAACAATACATATGTTGTCTTCCAACAACCAATTCAATCCACCTTTTGAACACACAAGTCATTGAAACAACCAATGTCATCAACTATCTTGAAACTCTTTCTTAAGAATTGAAAAACCAAAGTAAATAAGCTTTTAGTATTGACAATGTCTATGTTCAAAATACTCATGTTCAACATCATTCAACAACCTTTTATTATGCCACTAGCACCTTCCACATACATTGGGTCAAATCTTCTTGAGGTCTATGAGAGATTAAACCTTTCATTATTCATTGGATCCATGGAGTTGTTAAACCCATTTTACCATGTAATGCATCAAATTAGCTCCTGTATGGCAACAAAAGAAGATCTGAATTCCCATGCCCTTACACCCTAAACACTATCCATATCCAATAAATAGAAACATGAAATTTTGTTAAAAAATCACTAAAAGTATGGGGTAGATTTGCTAGCACAGACCTAGGTTATAAGTTCATCTTCAATAGGACCAGCTAATGTTTGATTTTCATTTTCACAATCCGCTCCAACTCAAGGATACCTAGAGAAAAGGTTTATCATGTTCTATATTTCATCAAGACACCCAAGTTCCAATCCCTTACATATTTTTCTAACAAATGTAAGGTTCTAGAATTTTTATATGCCCAACTTGATACAACTCAAATCTTTTGAATTTATCATCATGTCTTAACATCAACCCCTTATATAAAATCCTAAGTACATTGCTTGTTTTCATTGAATAGCTATGAGTGTAATGAAAGAAAGTACATTAGTCACAAACACAAAAACCTAATTCAAAAATATTCACTACAACAATATGATCATTTAGCTCATCTTTAGGTTGCTTAAATCCCCAAAACATAAGCTTCCTTTGCTCCTTCTAAAGAAGTTCCACCATAAATGTTGCTCCATTAGAAGCTCCATAAAGATAAGTCTTGCATTACACACAAACAACAAACAAGCCTTCTTTCCTTCACCTACCCTCATGAAATCACTTGTGGCAATGGACAATGTAGGAACAACAACAACAACAACAATGAGATGCCTTTTGCCATCTTTGTGTAGAAAGTAAACAACAACAAACTAAACCCTAAACCCTATTTGTGTTCACATTATAATCATCTAGTTATCACTTCACATTAGTTCACAATGTCTTCTTTTCAAAATTGAATATGTTTTTTTTCTGAAAATGCTTCATGCTTTGCAAGCTTGTACTCATCAAAAAAAAATTGAAAATAGAAAAACACTTTCAAACTCCTTTGATGATATCAAATTTCATCATGATATCTTGATGTGATCTTGAGGCCATTGAGATGTTTCTTCCTAGCCAAGGAGGAAGTATATCAATTGGATGCTTTGGTGGGGGCAGTTGTGCATGCAAGACAAAAATGACTATGACAAGTTACCAATTGAGGGGTGCTTCCAACTAACGGTGGAGATGCTCTAACACACATAGTAGTCAAACTACTACTTTACATGGTAGTTTGAGAGGGAAATAGGAGGGTTTCCACAATAGGTTACCAATGTGTAAACTTGTTAACCTAGGTGTGAATGAATCACAACTGAGTCATGAGGGGTTTCCAATGGATGATGCACTGGTGGTAATCACATTATATTTACATTGCTAGCCCAAAGTCAGGCAGGTAGACTCAAGTTATAAGAAATTATCCTTAATGCATGTTCTAGAGGGCCAGATTGAACTAACACCAGTGCAACATGCATTGGAAGTTCATTATGACTCAGTTATAGAAAAACCCCAACTGAGTTAAAGTCAGGATGAACCTCAACTGAGTTGTTATGGCTCAGTTGTGGATGAGTCCAAACTCAAGTTGATGGTAGGTTTCAATCTTCGGAAACCTCTAAGTAGGTAGGTAAGATAAGAGGTTACCTATCCTACAAAGGAGAGGTCCTCCGGGTAGGTGAGTAGGATAATATGTTATTACATTGTAGGTAGATGCATGTAGATGGACAGTACATAGGTAAGATCTAGTGGGTTGTTAATCAGTAGTTAGTAAAAACAGAACCAGAGCTTAGCAGTGGTTAGCTAGGAATCTGGAACCCAATAGAAAAGAGTTTCTTGTCCCCCCAACATTCATCCCCTCATTTTTAGACTGCTTTTCTACCTGGGCTTGACAACCTCTGAAAAATAAGACTGGAAATGATAGACTTTATCCACAATGCCATGCTCGATTGCTCTTCAATTTCAACTTTTTTACTGCCAACTGCCAACAAAGAGATTCTGTTCACACCTATGTGTCTCAAGCACACAGGTAAACACCAGGTCCTCACCAACCAGACATCATGACTGCACAAGTGTCTCAGAAAGACTGAGCCAGCAAACTGATGCAACAAATTAACCAGCCAGCATGTGGACCCTGATTGGACATATCACAAAACCTGAGCATTTTGAAACTGAAACCAAGAGTTCCAGGTAACTGCATATCCTGACCGAATTTAATCACTTCTGCTACTTTCAACTCCAGAAGAGAGGAATTGTAGGGCTCCCACTTGCTAAAATGTTTAATTACCTTAACTCTGCCTTGCATTAGTCCTAAAGGGACCTGCATTAGCAATGCCAGAAGCACGCATGTCTTAAGTTCACCTTCAAGTACACAGAAAATAGAGTTGCCCACCTTGCTACAAATGGGGACCATAACAGTATCACTGCAAAGAAGGCTTTGCACAGAAAGAAAGAGATGGCATCCAACAGTTCTATTTGTCATTTCCATATGCCAAAATTGCATTGCAAACTCATCACTTTTCTTGGCCTATAATCCCCTCTTTCGGGATTGATGTTTGCTGAAAGTCATGGCAGTCAAAGAGTGCCTATTTCTGGATTGCTCTTTTGGTTGCAAGTCCTGAGTTATCATCACCACAGCCCTGGTGTCTCTTTCCAAACTGAACATGTTCCCAACATGCTTTCTGGAAGTCCTTCTGCATGGTACAGGTAGAAAATGCACACTCACACCACACCTGAAGTCTGCTGGTTCCTGTCCCTGAGATTGGAAAAGAGGACAGCATCTCATAGACAGACTCCAATTTGGAATCCTGGAAAAGTTATCCCTGTACCCAGTTGTCACTTCCAGAGGTGAAGCTGAAGATTTGGTTCTGTGGAGGGATGAAACCTGCACTTGAGCAGAGTGATGAAAGAACAGTGCATGAGCTTCAAGAGAATTACATCATGATAGGAAACAGTGCTCAGGTCATTGTCTCGCAGTCAATTAAATCCATACAGCAGTGTTGAAATGAGGCCAGCAGAGGTCTACACCAACCAATATACTCGAAATCTGGGTCACCTATGCTTGAATCCACCAAACCTGGGGATCCATTGGCCAACACCATCATTGAATCACACATGTACATGTCTGCAATGGTTCCCTGTCATCCTCATCATCTTCTGAATCACCTGAGTCACTGATAATCATGCAACACATTGCACACATGAATTAGAGCTTTTGAATTCATAAACCCTCATGCATACTCGAGACCAGAACCTTGAGGTATCAGTACAGAAATTCATGCAAAGGATTGAGCAGCACAACTTCTTCCAAGATAGTCTCAGACTCCATGATGAATCTCAAGATGAGATGCATTCAACAGGGATTCAAGAACAAAAAATGGAAAAGCACAGCTTCAAAAGTTGCTTATCATGGCTTCTAGGGTGAAACCACAAATGCTTCAACTTAAAACGCAATTGAAAATCAAGTCACAAAAGATCTAAACAGCTCAAGATTTCCATTATATTGCAGTTACACCAATAGCTGCATCTAACTGATGGCATCTAAATCAATAGTCCAATGACTGTAACATGTGTTGCAAGATGCATTAGGGCTCCATTTCTTGTAGACTGATTAAGAAGGGGGTTCTGATTTCAGAGTAGCTCTCATCAAGGATGGCCGCCACATGAGCTGCAGACATTTAGACACTTTGTGATGCAGAATATACAATTGAATCTGCCTTCCAGCTCATTTTCATGCACAGGTGTACATGCCTGAACAGAAGGAACAAAGCATATCATAGCAGTAGTGCCTGATTCAGAAGAGATTTGCCCGAATGATATGGGCTCAAAAACAAGAAGTGGCACTTCCATTTCAGTTGGCATCTGAGCTAAAAAAGCATGGATTTAGATCGAAGTAAAGCTGAAGCTCATGCAACGAGCATGAAAATGAAGGGATGGAGATCCAGGAAAACAGAGACAAAGTTAAAAAGAAGTGTCTGAAGCGGGGCAAGATGTGACAAGAGAACATGAGAATCAGATGGAAACAGAGAAACAAGAGTATTTTGTTGCGGTTGTGGTTGTTACCTGGGTTCAAACTCATGAACCTGGATCAAGTCTTTACCAAAGTTATCAATCCATTGCACTTTACATTCACGTTTCTCCCCGGATTCGTCTACAGCCCCATCAACACCAGAGACTTCTCCAGCTTCAGAGTTTGATACATGATCTTCTGCCCTTGAAACCCTAACCCCGTTTTCTGCATGGGACAAGAATGAAGAAGACTGCTTTAGGTTACTCTTTCTTGGGAGCTTGACAGTGGGGACTTGGCTGTGGCCATTGACGCCAGAAGGAGGCTCAACAGATGCTGCTGCTGCAGCAGCAGCTACAGGAGAAGGAATAACGGGAGAAGAAAGTGGCACATGTGACGAGGGGACCGTGTAAGCATCCCCCCCGTCGTCTACTCTTGAGTTGGAGGCCACTTTGAGGGGTGGCAAGCCCTTCTGGGCTGGCCAGCAGCAGCAGCTGCAACAACAACAACTCGAGCAGGACAACAAACTCATGCACCCCTGGGGCGCAACTTTTTCAGGCGCCAGCGTGAGGATCCTTTGTCCACCCTCAAGAAATGCCGTAACCCCTCCTCTCCCCCGTTTCTTCTCCCTACCGTTATCATCAATCTTTTCACTGCCCCGGTGGCTCACATGTCCATCACAGCACGGCTCTCATTACCTCCCAACCCCCTGACATGGATTTCCTCCTTCTCCTACTCATGATCCGAGACTTGCATTCTATTGGACTGTTTACGAAATCTCTCTAACTGCTCCTCCACCTCCGCATTCATTCTAACTACTGCACAAATCCTAGCTCAAGACCTCCTCTCAAAAGCCTCCGCTTGTTCGTGTTCTCGGAGGGTTTCAGAACGAATCCTTCTCTTCCAACTGAGATATCACAATTCGGATCCTTCTGCGTTCAAAGCCTCGATCTTTCATCGATTTACATCCCTCGGTCTCGCCCAAAACGCACACACACACACAAAGAAAGAAGTTCCCTTCGCCTTCCGCCGACAAACAGATCTCCGAAGTCTAAAATAAAACGCTAAAGAGCACCAAATGCGGCGTTTCGAAGCTCGTTACGAACCTCGACAACTACCCGAAACGACTGCCAGGGACAGAGAGCGTGGAGTTAGCGCACCAAACTCTGACAACAGCTCGAAAGCCAGCCAGGCAGCCACTGCGACGAGTCCTGCGAAAGAAGCGAAACACTGACCCAGAGGGAAGGAGAGAGACGACCCGATGTAATGACGGGTGGTCCAAAGGGGAGAGAGACGACCCGATGTAATGGTGGGTGGTCCAGTGTGAGAGAATCCAAAAGTTTATCACACTTTCCCTGAAGGGGAAAAAAATTAACTCGCTGTCTTTTACCCTCCCTCCGAAAATAGATATACACAATATAAACATAGATTATACACAAAAAATGTATTACACATTTCGGCATTTTGGTAGACCAATTATTTTGAACGGGTACACAATATTTCTCGTATTATAAATTGTTATTGTTGCCACCTATCTTTCCCCTTTCAACTTTCTAATTCTAAGGAAGCAAAATGTGGTATACTCAAGAATGAAGTAATATATGAATATTCTAACAACATTATTATAGGGAGAAAATCGCAACATTCAACTTAGTGTTGGCATGGCTCTCTATCTTGAACTTGGAAATTTTTGGCATTATAAAAGTGGAGCTATATGTTGCTCCAAGATCAAGAAAGTGAAAACTTGGATAGAGAGATGGTATACTTAGTTTTGGGTTCTTAAAAACATGATTAAACACCAATTTCAATATTTTCTCACAAGGGCATATTGGTTGGTAGGTAATTTTTTAAAAATGTGGCTAATGCTTATCTAGGAAGAATTAAAAGCAAGAAATAAATTGCAATTTGCAATACAAATATTTTGTTCTACACAAATATATATCTATGATTCTATCGGCTAAATATCTTCAATATACCTTATTTCAGGCGACCTTCTTCATTATGTACCCTATCAAACTTTTGGAAGTAATTTCTTTTGGGAAATCTGAATTGAAAAGTGGTCAAACATGATGAATTTGTCCAAAAACAAAACAAATGTATTCCTTTGGACCATATTTCTAAACCAATTTTTCTACAATATGACCAAAACTTTCAAAAAGAAAAAAAATCATAAATGTGGCCCACATTTTATGTATTTAATAATATAGTATGATAGTTGGTTGGAATCATGATCATAGCCTAGGTAGACAACCATGTGCCAAGAACATGAATGTGAGTAAGCCTTGTTTGTTTGCACAATACTTTAGCTCGTGTCCATTTGATTAGGCTGAAGTGAGAATATAATCATATGGTGATCATGGTTTTATACATGTGAAGAAGGTGATCTAACGTGCACACTCACATGCTTTGATTTTGTTTACTTGTGAATTGTTCACAACTATAACCTAGAAAGACCTTCATAAAATTACATCATAATAAGTTGTAGGAAGCTTTGTTCTAGAACTAGATTTGGTCATAATTTTTATTTTCTAGCTATTGTTAAAGATGAAGATAACAACGACAATAATATGATGATTATATGTTTAAGGTATATTTCATCAATAGATATGAGAGGTGAGGGGTCCATCACAAGGATGCATTTATGAAATGTCATGTTCTAAATGAATTGCTAAATTTAAACATCATCGGGGAATCCAACTAGGTATTGGATCCATAAATAATCAAACAATTTAGATTCCTCTTGAATATGTGTGATGATGTTGAAGGTTGCAATGTGACAACATGTGACACAAATGTGTGGCAATAGCCAATTAAATTCACTTTGTCTTTGCCAAAAGAAGACATTTGAAATCATGTTTTTGGACCCTAATAAAAATACTTAAAACATTTAAAACATTTTTCAAAACAACTTCAACATTTTGGTGGAATGAAACATAATGTGCATGACATGAGCATGGGGTTGTCAAATTCACAGTCATAATTATATTCTAGTTGACAAATACATTAAAGATTAAAACTTTCACCTTGATTTTAATAAATATTATTATAGAAATTTCCCAGCTTATGACTAGTATTTTACTGTAACTTCTTAATGATTGATTAAAAAATGGTTTAGTTTTCAAATGTTTTTGTTTGATTATGTTGTGGATTTTGATCCATTGTAAATAACTTTAATATTTGTTGTGTGCTACCCTATCCAAAGATCTACATTCATCGTTGTCAACAAAATAAAACATGTCACAATAATCTTGCTAAGAAAGCACACACACACATGTCATCAAAAGCACTATGCATTCTATAATAGAAAATATGTGCCTTACATCATTAACATTATGTATCAAAACCAAACTTTGAACAAAACACCCAACACATAGTGAAAGATATTCAACTTTTAAAAAAAAGAGTATTTCATTTCTACCGACAACATAATATCTTCAAGAATCAAATGTGTTAAACCATTTTCACACTAGGATTATGCTAAAACTTGCTTGCAAATGTCTTGAACTATGAGACATTCACATTAATCCTAATAGTTGTGTGTTACCTTATCTAAGCACCTACATACATAAATGTCAACAATAATGTCAATAAATGTTAACACAATAGAACATGTCACAACCCTTTCAAAAACCATTGGCATGATTTTTTTGAAGAATTGTGTTGTATAATAGTCATTATTGATTATTCTTGAGTTGTTAATGACATAATGACAACAAATTCCCTTGGTCACAACTCACCTAAAACAAGTTGCATAGGGTTTTAATTGAAAAAAACATTACATGGTACCAAGTTGAAATGATAGTTGCATCAAGATATAACTAACACCAACCTTTCATCCAATTGACATGGCAGAGTCATCTACAACTAACATTTACAACTAGGGTGCAGTCATAATCAAACGAGCCAAAAAACATGTTAGGCAACCACCAAAACCTAATAAAAATTGTAATCTTGTAAGATATATTTTTGTGTTGCCACTTTAACACCATGTTAATCATGGAATGTTGTGGTAAATGACTAATATGAGTGTTGAAGAATTCAAAAAAAATATTCAAAAAAAAATATTTTGGGTTTTGGTTTTAGTAAAGGACATTTGAACTTGAACAATAGTTGTATCAAAAGCAGTCAATTTTGTAAATTTTTAAGTTAAAAAATCTCTTATAAAGAAATTTTGATGAGAAAAAAATTGAAATGATGTTAATTGATTATCCACACTCAAAAAGCATTCACAATTTGAAAGTTGTGAAATTTGAAACTTTTAAAAATTAAAAATCTATTGAACATAATTTTAAAATTTCAAAAGTCTTTTACCAAATGTAAACGGAGTGTAATGTACATGACATCTAAAACAAAGTTGTATTTTATGAAACAATAAAATAAATCATTAGATAATTAATATATTTTCATACAATTTGAAATTAAGATAATTTTTCAAAACAAAACGCAAAATTTGGTAGAATCCATACACTTTTTTTTAATTCTTATTTATTCATGAAAAGTTAATACAAAAAATGTGATCCATTGAAAAAATTATATGTATTTTTAATAACATATTACAAAAGATATCATCCCTAAAGTCCTTTCTATGATAAAGTGAAAATGACCACAAAAAGATTATAGTCCTTGAATCCTTCATCACCATTGGTTCATTTGATTGTGATTGCACCCACTAAAATATTTTGTCACATATGCCTACATTGCACAATCTTTAATGACATATTCCTACATGGTATGGCAATTTGTGATTGGTTTTACAACTAAAACGTGTAAACACATATGATGTAATGAGGTGGTTGATAGTCAACTAGGTTGTATCCAAGTGGCAAAAATCAATTCAATAACCAAAATTGGATAACTTGTTAAATGATATACACATGGCAATAAACAATAATTTAGAAAGTAAATTTCTATATTGATATTTTCATAAATACATTTTTAGCTTAGCTAACATGTATATTCATGCCATAAATTTGTCCAACAATTGAACCATGGATTATTTATTAAATGGTGTACACATGGTCATTGATAGTAAGTTAACAAATTTTTTATTATAATTTTTTTTTTTTTTTAATTATATTGTGGATTGGTTATGATGTATCCACATGGTGAAAATCCATTTGATAATTAAACAAATATTTATATGTTGAATAGTGAACACGTGGTAGTGAATAATAAAATTGAAGATATTATGATTATCATGTTGGAAACCAATATTTTGTCACATGGCATTGTTAAGTATTTCAATATTTGAAATAAATATTTGATGCCATCTACATGCAACTACATGGGAAACATATGTGGGATTATGGTAATCACATAATATGCCAATAATGTAATTACATATGTGAGAATGGTTTGTGAATGGAGCTTTGAACTTGTAGCTTAAAACTTACTACAATTTTAATCCACCTACATGGATGAATGTGTCCATAGATGAATGTCATTTATGAATTGGATTAAATAAATAAATCATTATATGAAATTCATCCATGATTGGAAGATAAATAAATAAAAATTTGGTTATATCCATCTTCATTTGTTGTGCAAGTATCAATATGTCAAACTTGAATTATTATTTAATAATGATGGATAATGTGACTATATTGGAAAATATGATGATGGGACCAAAATAATTTTACAAATTTTGTTTAAAAAATCATTTCATCAACAATGTTAAGCAATTAAAAAATGTTGTCATGGGATGAGTGTTAACCCCCGCCCCCCATTGTTCTCAACAACATTATATATGTATTATGTGAAAAATTAAGGCACATTGAAAATTAATAATATTTTAAAAACCACATTGTCGTATGTGATAATAGGTTATTTGAAGGAAGCTAATTAAGGTGTTTGAAACTAAATTTTAGTTTATTTCAAAAACCCATTAAAGTAATTTTTAAATATCTTATGCATTCAAAACCCATCATTGTCAACAACATTAGTTAGATTTGATGAAAGTTGTGGCACCCTCAAATTAAAAGAATGAAAAAGTTCCCCATTGTTGTCCACAATGTTTATAAATATGTTTGAAGAAAGTTGTGGCATCCTTGGAAAGGAAAAAAAAACCCCATTGTCGTCAACGACACTAGGTCAATTTGCTCCCAAAAAAGAAAAAAAAACAAAATTTTTTTTAATTTATTTAAAAAACAATGACCACATGGTGGATGTTAGCATGATAATAGTATTATAGTTAAGACATTGAAAAAATTGTCATTTTAAACCATAACCATCAAATATGTTTATAATGGAATTTACAATATATTACTCAACAAATGTTATATCATATATGATTAAATTGTGTTTCATGAAACTCTAGTTAATTAAAACTAAGGGGAAAAAATTCATTGATAAGAACTTAATGATAAAATAAAACATTCATCCATAATTTTGATGGAAATTTTATATATTAAAAACATGTAAATTCAATTAATTTATTTCATCCATCATTAGATGAATGAAAAAAATCATTCATCCATAATGAAGATGAATGCTTACATTCATCCTCATGTTTGATTTTAGGTTTACCTATATAACATTCATTTTGTGGTTAAATTTTTGGGTTTCACTTGCATGTGTTTAGGGGAAAAGACATTTTACCATCCCAAGTTCCAACTTTAGGTTCTAGGTTAGGCTCTAAGCTCATGCAATAACTTGCCTCCTACATATGCACTTGAAATAATTACAAGGTTCATGTTACATGTGAATACATTAATTGATTATAATTTTTTACTATAGTAATCACAAGGTAATGATATAAATGCAACCCCACTACTTGCAAGGTAGTATACATATGTAACACCACTAATGACAATTGCAAGGAAAACTAATTAAATTACATTTGTAGCTACAAAAACTAAAGCATGCAGATTTCAAGAATGTAATTATAATGATGCAAAACATGATGGGCTTATGATGTAAACCTACATTACTCAAACATACTCACAAGGTGATAATTTCCCATTTATTTTTCATTCAAGTATAGATTCAACAAAGAGATGGGAATAATAAGAAAGCTCACCCATGTAAACATGATATGACATATATGTAATAAAAGTTCATTTGACGCACCCCCAAACTCCTTGAAAGATTCAAATGCAAGTCCAAAGGTGAAAACAATAGAAGAAGAAATAGTCGAGGTATGTTCCTTAACTCGTAGCATTTCGGGGGTAAAAAGGGTGTGCCGGAGTTCCGAGAAGGGGATTAGGAAGAAAAATAAGCCGATCAACTATTTGTATGGACCTACACAAACAAGAGAACAAGTTGGTTAGTGTGTAATTGAAGCACTTTTGGTGCACAAATGAGCCACGGGCATACACGGACTCACAAGATTCATCACGGCCTGGATTTGGGGGAAGCCATCACCTTCCCCCTTATATTATTCTTTGTGATTGGCCACATGGGTTGTATTCAAATGTCATTTTGTCTTGGAATTCCTAAGTTGGAAGTCCCAAAATTCCTAAAATTGGGACTCCTGGCATTTTCTAAAAACATGTCGCACACCACCTACACGCACTTATTTCAGGGAAATTCCCAACTTTTAGTGGGTGGGAGTCAAATTAACACTTTGACTCCCAACCCTTCTTTTGGCCATAACTTATGTTTTAAGTATTCAAGTGGGTTATGCGAGCCCATTTTAGACATCTAAGTTTCAAGAGTTTTCCAATGGTGTAATGAACTTTTTGATTTAATGAATTTTGACCCCTGAAATACCTCTTTGAAGATTTAGGACTCCATAGGGATTCCAACTCCCAAAGTGGGAATCCACTGGGGAGTGTGTGAATTCATTCCTTCACATTCTCGAGAGTGCAAATGTAATTCCTGGGTTGCACTTTTGGCCTACACCTTTCTATGCCTTTGCCTTAGTCGTGAACCTAAGGTTAAGGTCATGACATTAATACCACCAACACATTAAACAAGGTACAGATTGAACCCTAATTATGTTACAGCAGTCAAACATGACATTAACAAATTATTAACAGTTGGACTCATTCAACCAATAGAGGAGGTTACATGGTTATCACCCATAATGGTAGTGCCTAAAAAGAATGGAAAATTGAGAATTTGTGTGGATTTCAAAAAGTTGAATAAATTAACCCAAAAAAATCTTTATCCTTTGCCATTTTCTAATGAGGTACTAAACATTGTAGTAGGGTATAAGCCTATTCATTTTTAAATGGATATTCAAAGTACCATCTGATTTTTATAACCCCTAAGGATAGATACAAAACAACTTTTGTAACAAATTGGGGAGTTTTTGTTTGAATAGTGATGCCATTTGGTCCAAAAAATGGGCCACCAACTTTTTAAAGAATAGTTAATAGAACCTTCAAAGACTAGTTCATGAAGATATTTTTGGATGATTTCATAGTTTATAATGATATGGGGAGTCATTTAATGAAGCTCACACTTTGCTTTCAAAATTGCAGAGAATATAAAATTAGTCTCAATTCAGATAAATGTGCATTTGTGGTATTTTCAAAACTGATTTTAGGGTTCATACTTTCCAAGGAAAGAAAAATACCAAACCCTAAGAAGGTTCAGGCAATAATGAATATGCCAATATTTACAAACCCGTAGCAAATTCAAGTCTTTAATGGTATGGCTCAATTTTATAGATGTTTCATCAAAAAAATTGCCTTCATCATGGCATTAATCACCAAGTTGACCAAGAAAACGAAACCCTTTATTTGGACAATAGAATGTCAAGAAGCTTGGGATCAGATTAAGCAAAAATACATGGAAGCACTAATTCTAATACCTCCAAAATTGGCAATTGGAGTTTCATGTGCACACAAATGCATCATTGTTGGTAGTAGGTGTAATGGTGGCACAAAACCCAACTAGTAAGTATGATCAACCTATAGTATATGACTATAAACTGTTCAATAAAACATAACAAAATTATATTACTATAGGAAAAAAAAACCTTAGTTATGGTTTAAATTTTGCATAAGTTTAAACATTTTTTGTTGTGAAACAAATTTGTGTTTCATGTAGACCATATGGCTTTGGTGTACTTGGTCAACAAACCATAGGTGTTGGGAAGGATAACAAGATGGTTGCTATTATTCTTGGAGTATGAGTTCACAATAGTTTACAAACTTGGTAGAACACACGTAATTGTTGATGTTTTATCCAGATTGCTAGATAGTTCCGAACCATTGGGTGTCCCAAATCAGATGATGGATGTGTCGTTATTTTTTGTAAAACTTACATGGATGCAAGAAGTGAAAACCTATTTAGAGACAAATTAGATGCTAAAAACTCTAAACCTAGCTCAGAAACAAAAGTTGGCTAGAAAGGTAAAACCCTTTATTCTAAAAGAGGGAATTATGTACAGAATGGGACAAGACAACAAAATGCATAGATGTTTGATCACCTCAAAAGCACATATTATTATAAAGGAACTACATGAAGGAGTGGCAAAAAGGACATTTTGCTGCATATATTACTACAAAGAAAATTTTAGATGTAGGATATTAGTGGCCAACTTTATTTAAGGATACTCATGATTTTTTGCAAAAGTTGTGATAACTACTAAAAATAAAAAGTCTGGCCAAATTGGTAACAACATTTCTAAAGGAACCTTTTATGAAGTGGGGTCTAAATATATTTTAGTAATTACAAATTATGCAACCAAGTGGGTAGAGGCAAAGGCACTCAGATTCAATATCGTAGTAATTATCACTACTAAAAATCTTGTCATTTGCAACCAGTCACTATGCAACTGGCATGCAACTGGCTGTCGTTTGTAACTATTTTGGTCATGTTTGCAACTACAAATTTGGTATTGTATAATTTTTGGGCCATACGGTTGTGTGTGCAACTAACATGCAACTAAATGTGTACAACATGGACATGTGTCATAAAAATAATGGCCTAA
>Ga0116231_10000933_pt1 | contig 56611 bp, 45 predicted proteins | sample S1TSphgellanicum_2_FD_89695 | JGI IMG/M metagenome (GOLD analysis project Ga0116231, IMG submission 89695) | Host-associated microbial communities from peat moss isolated from Minnesota, USA - S1T2_Fd - Sphagnum magellanicum MG | ecosystem: Host-associated > Plants > Peat moss > Unclassified...
GAGCTGATGAACTCAGTGGGTAGTCATGGCAGCTCGTCACTGCCGTTCGTGATGAAGGTGATGGTCTGTCACTTTGTGAGCGACTCTCATGAGGTTATGACTGCACTCATTGTCGTGTTACCTGTAATTGTTGTTGTGGAGATTTCTCTGCAACTTCATGGATCTTATTTCTTCTAACATGTACCCTACGTCTATAGATAGTTCAGTGAGTGCTGTGCTAACTTAAGCAGTTTTTTTTATGATTTTATGAAAATGCAGGTGACTTTGAAATCACAAGTGGAGGCAATTGTTACAATTGTTGATGCTAAATTGGCACTTCAACCAGGTTTTAGTCATGTTGATGATCCAGAGGGCCGGCCAAGTCCATCTTTGCTTTTGCCACTTTCCCTTTCAGCAACCCGTGAAGGGGCTTTGCTCTTTGTTGTCCGATCTGACTTGGCTGCAAGGAAGGAAGGTAACATGCTTTTCCCTGTTAGAAAGCATATTACTCCGAAGAATGAGGTCCTGCATGTAACATTACTTAACAGAAGTGATCTTCTATGGTGTAACTATCTGTCAAAGTGCCTACGATTATCAGATTTCTGGTTGGTCATTTTACCTTAGAGTCTGTATGGCCGTTAGGATCAGGGCTGTCAATTGGAAGTCTAGTGGAATGGCTGCAGACCTAGTTCAGAGTGTTTCAGGAAGTGTACAGTTGCGACTTGTCTGAACTTCATTTAGGTGATAATGTAACTATGTTGTGGAAATGTCTTCTCAGGCAGTGAAAACCTCAGTAATGGTACAACTGAAATACGACAGAAGAGTATGCTCAATGTTCAGTACAAAATTTCAGGGGACCGCAGACATGGAGCACACTGTCTTTCTCACCTAGGTTCCCATTTGTTAGAGTACTCAAGCAGTTTTGTTCTGGAGATGCCTGTGCTGGAGCAGCTTGTGGCTGTGGGTATGCTGGCCATCCTTTCAAAGAACCTTAGGGTCGGGCAGCAGATCATTTTCCAGTGGAGGGTAGAAAGGCTGAAGGAGGGCCGTGCAACACTGTGTTTACAAAGAGAGGCTGGTGATGCGCATGGGAGTGATTCAACATCAAAAGATGAGGTAAACTTCATAAAGGGATTCACTAACTGAGTAGGTTGTTAATGTCAGTGCTGATAGTCAAATTGCAACAGATTCTATATTGATCTGAGGTTCCAGGGTGGGGCTCATGAAGAGTCATTTTTCCTGTTCTCAAATCTGTGGAAGATTCTAGGCGTGTTCAGCAACAGACACAGTAAATGACTGTTTTTTCAGTTTGCTGAAGATCATCTGCATAGCACTCATTCTGTCATTGATGGCTCTATATGGCAGCCAGATTGAATATGTTTATTGGTACTTGTTTGCAGGATGCAGAGGAGCTTTCTTATGAGCTTAAGATTAATGAGAAGAGTTGGATGATTGCTGGGAGAAAGAAGGGATCTATTTCACTCTCACAACAGTTAGGTGCAAGAACTGTGATATCAATGGCATGTGTTCCTCTTGTCACTGGTCATGTTCATCCCCCTGCCTTGCACTTGGCCAATGTTAGTCGACCCAATATCAGTCACAGCCCTGCTGGGCCTCACTTAGTCTGCATTCTCCCCCCTGATCCTTGCTCTGCCCTGTGTGTAAAGAAGGGTATTTGAATCCCCCCATTGAGTTCAATTACAAAGTTTTCTTTGGCCATAATGCCCTTCAGTTCAAGGTTGCTCTATTTCTGCTTCATACCCACAGTTTTGTCTCATCAGTCTACTGTTGTCTTGTTTCTTTTTCAAAGGTTATTGATTCCTGAGAAATCAACCTAGATATACTAGAAGAGCACTACCTAACACACTCACCATTGCCTTCAGGCTGAGAACTCCATACTCATGGCTGCAAGCAATTGATGCAGAGAGTTGTACAGGTGACAACATCCTTGCAGAAGGTTATTCTGCAATTCCAGATAAATTCTTCATCAAACTTGAAAGATTCCTTAAACATGAACACCAGTGGACATGGTATGTTATTTTCTAATCTTCATTAGCCTATCCTTTCAAATGCTTGAAACACTGCATGATTCTGCATCTTGGGTGGTTCAAATGATTTGGCATAATGCTGTGCAAGGTGAAACTTGGTGCAAAACTGCCAGAACTTTCAGTATTTATTGAATAAACTTCAGAGAAGACACAATGAGCAAAATAAGGTGGTCAAATTATTAAATTGGAGGACATCTCTCACACTCATCACTTCTATCCATTATGAAGGTGATGGTCTGACACTTCATGAGTGACTGTAATAAGGTATGACAATGCTCTTTGTCCTATTAGCTTCCAGTGGTTGTTGGGGGAGATCTCTCTGCAAACTTCAGAGACATGAAGCTTGACATAGACTGTGACCCTGAAACCACCTGCAATGCTGGGATTCCATGCATATTCACTCCAGCTTCACTCCAAAAGACTCTTCAACAAACAAAGAAACTGCTCTGCTCTTATGTTCGTGAATCCTTACCAATTGTTGTATGCATTGATGTGCCTTGTGATTCGTACAGTCTGATGCACTGCAATTGCTTTAGTTACGAAGACAGGATTTGGTCTCATAGGTTGATCTGTCTTGTTGATTCATACACTGTATGACACTTTGCAGTTGCTTCAGTTACAAAGACAGGATTTTGACTACAAATCAGGATGCAGTGCAGTTGCTTCAAGTTCCAAAGCCAGGACTTGGACTACAGTCATGTGAGTTTCATTTCCCCCATGATCAACTCTATTGTAATGCAATGCAGAATCAACTTCATTCCTGCATGCATTTTTCTAATATCTCGGACCCATATTATCTTGGACAACAATCTTGTTCTGAGAGTTTGATTGAATACCCGTAATTTTGAATACCAGCTAAATTGCTGCATCTGCAGTGTCTGGAATCTGAGTTTCCAAAGCTTTGGGTGTAGGAGCTAAACCCTTTCCACCCATGTATGCAAGTGCTGCTCTATCAAGTACCAACCGCTGCATCCAAGAAAACAGACAGCACCACCACACAACATCATCATTCTCAGGTAACTATGTACCAACTGCTGCATTGAGAAAACAAAGGGATGACAGAACAATATCATCATTGTTCTCAGGTAACTATGTACCAAGCACTGCATTGAGAAAGCAGAGGAACCACACACACAACAACATCATTACATTTGTCTATGGGAATGTTGCCAATGCTCAAGTGGGTCTTTGAAAACCACTGTTATTGGAAGACTGAGAGATGAAGAAACCTAGAGAAAAAGAATCAATTACAACAAGAAAAAAAAAAAATTCAGGAGAGCTTCCACTCTTTCTTTTTTGATGAAAACATGTCAAAAATAAAATTTGCCAAACGAGAGAATTCAGAAAGTTTGGCTCCACACGCAGAACTCACTTACCCTTTCTTCCACTGCTTGCATAATATTGACATTATCAGGAATGTGCACAAAACGGATGTTGCTGCCCCTCACAAAAATCAGTGGCATATGCTTCTGACATCCCTGTCCATTCATCACAGAAACAAAAAGCATTCTTGCTTGTAAGCAAAGCTGCCGCTTCTAATTCAAAATGCCTGCTAAGTCATTGACACAAAGCTTTTGTAGAAACAATTTTGTGAAACTTGTTCATTTTCTCTCCTCTGCTCTTTTGTGTCTGTCTGTCTCTCAGAGTCTATGATGACGCTCTGCTGCAACTGAAGCTTCAGAAATCTCTCTTGTCGGAAGAGAGATTTCTCATGACAAGAGAGATTTCTGAAGCTCCTCAAAACTCCTCAGAATTCGGAAGAAGGCTCTGCTTTCCAGAAGCAAATAAAGATCAAGAGAAGAAGCGGAGGAGGAGATGCAGCATCACCTCTACATCCTCGATCATTGCATCCTTTATGATCACACTGCCAAAACCCCAACAACCCCATGTTAACAGGGTACAACAAAGAAGAAGAAGAAGAGGAGGAGGAGGAGGAGGAGGAGGGAGGAGGATGGAGAGATGGACTTACTTCATTGCATTGTCGCAGTCGTCAAGGAAGCCCCGAATGGAGAGGTCGTTCCGCAGCTCCACCAGCAACTCCAGCCCCATGAGTGCTTGTATCACACAGACCAGCGTCCGCTCCGACTGCCTCTCGCCTCTCTTTCCCATCGTCGTTCGTTCGTTCGTTTTCTTCTCTCTCCTCCTCCCAAGGCTCGCTCTCCTTTCCTTGCACCTTCTTCCTTCCTTCCTTGCTTCCGCTGCGCTCCAGAGCTTCTTGTCTCTCCCCACCCCCCAAACCCTAATTCTCAGGATTCACCAAGTCTGCGTTCGTGTAGCATTCCGATCTCCGTCTGTTGTGTTGTCCCCCTTTTGCATTGATCTTCAGTCTACGAGTTCCATGCTCGCAGGCCCGCAATTACGATCTGTTCTTATGCGAAAACTTCTTCTTCGTCGTCGTCGTGGTGAAGGTAGGCGTTTGTTGTTGAAGAGTTTTTGCATGAACGCACGAGGATATCCAGAGACAAGAAGAAGAAGAAGCCATGCCAGGTAAGGTAGAAGAAACACGAGAAGCTGCTGCTGCACCAGACTCTTCTTCTTCTTCTACTTCTTCTTCTTCTGCCCCCTTCTGCAGCAACGTGCCAGCCCTAGTTTCGGATTTTGTGGACTCGTTTGTGGACTTTGTAGTGGGAGGTCAGTTTCTGGGATCGTCGTCGTCTGCCACTTCTTTTTCTGTGAACCAGAAAACCTCTTCTTCGTCTGCAAGCTTCGCAACAACAAGACTGGATGAGGAGGAGGAGGTTGATGGCAATCAACAAGGAAAGAATTCTTCCAAGGTTGAAAAGAGCAGCGAGATGGGAAGAAGAGGAAGAATGTTAAGCACATGGCTACCTGCACCTGAGAGATTGATTGCCATAGGAGACATTCATGGTGATCTGTCCAAAGCAAGAGCGGCTTTACGAGTTGCTCAAGTTCTGGACGCCAATGATCACTGGATTGGAGGCAAAACTGTCGTGGTTCAGGTAGGGTTTTGTCCACTTCTCTCTTGCTCCCCCCATATCCATGCACATGATGATCCGGTGACCTTTGCTTTTGGTTCTGTTTTCTTATTCTTCTCCTAATTTTTGCTGCTGCAAAAAACCCCATCTAGTACCCAGGTCAAAAGCTTGCTTTTTGCTGCTGCTGCTGCAAAGCCAATCTAGTAGCCAGGAAGAAAGCTTGTTTTGCTGCTGGCAGCAAAACCCATCTAGTAGTCCTGTCACAAAAGCTTGTTTTGCTGCTGGCAGCAAAACCCATCCAATAGTCCTGTCATGAAAGCTTGTTTTCCTGCTGGCAGCAAAACCCATCTAGTAGTCCTGTCATGAAAGCTTGTTTTGCTGCTGACAGCAAAACCCATCTAGTAGTCCTGTCACAAAAGTTTGTTTTGCTACTGGCAGCAAAACCCATGTAGTAGTCCTGTCATGAAAGCTTGCTTTGCTGCCGCAAAGTCCAGGACTAGTAGATGTGGCTTTTTTTGCAGTAGCAAAATTAGGAGAGAAAGACAGGACCCAAGTGAGTCAGAAACCTTGATCTGTTGTTGCTCTTCAGGCCTTGAATTCTTGCATGTAGGTATACACAATTCCAATGGTACCAAATAGAGTGAAGTTCAGCCATGATCCTCTCAGTCTCTTTCTCATTTGTTGGATCTGCAAATGTTCGGGAAGCAGATGGGTTGTAGGAAAGCACCTCAAAAACCATTGCAAGAAATGGAGGGAGAGAGTGACCACATGAAGATACCAGCAAAAAAAATTTACCTCATGTCGGTCTGTACAAGTTGATATTCTGTGACAGAAAGATCTGAAGTGGCTGCTAAGCTTGAATATTGAAGTGAACAAAATCTTTTTGTTTGTATGCAGGTTGGCAACATAAGATAATGGCAATTTTTTCTCCCTAGCATGAGTCTGTACAACTTGATACTCTGTGACAGAAAGATTTGAAGTAGCTGCTAAGCTTGAAGATTTGAAGTGAACAAATTTTTTTTGTCTGTGTGCAGGTTGGTGACTTGTTAGACAGAGGAGGAGAGGAATTGAAGGTGATTTACTTGCTTGAGAAGCTGAAGCTTGAAGCACAATCTGCAGGAGGTGATGTCCATGTCTTGAATGGAAACCATGAGATCATGAACATGGAGGGTGACTTCCGGTATGTTACACCAGCCGGGCTGAATGACTTCCGCAACTGGGCTCACTGGTTTACTCTTGGAAATGTGCTCAAAGACAAGTGTGGAGGACTAACAAAAACCCCTGACTTGTTTCATAGCATTCCAGTGAGCTACCCAGAGGGTTTGAGGGCAAGAATTGCTGCATTGAGGCCTGGAGGCCCAATCTCATCACGTTTTTTGGCAAATCATCACACTGTTTTGGTGGTTGGGAGCTCAGTGTTTGTTCATGGAGGGCTCTTGCCTGCTCACATGGATTATGGGCTCGAACACATCAATCAGGAGGTAATCATCATGTCAGTGATGGCTCATCAACTCTCATTTGAGACTTTCAGGTGTTGCTTTAGAGATTTGTTTAGAATCTTGTGCACTATGAGATGATTTTGAATGCAAACAAACTGACAGAACTAGTTCAATCCAAAGTTGGGTCGTTATCAAAAACCACAACAAACCCCCCAATCTGTTCTTGAACTGGTTCTCAATTTGATAATGTTGTGGTGAAATATGTTAATAATTTCCCATTATGGGGACTGTCAAAGGTTAGAACTTAGAAAAGAACAGGGTGTCCCTGAGAACCATTGCCAAATTAGAAGTCGGTGGTTCTTTACAACTTCAAGTGCAAGATTTCTTGAATTTGGAGTTTCTTGGATTCTGGGGAGGTGGGAACAAGCAACCAGCCCTCCCTTTTTTTTTAAAAGGAAGTGTTGCCAAGGTCCTAAAGTTTGAAAAACGAAAAAGTTTTGATAAAAGTAAAAAATCATGTTAAGAATTGGTCCTTTTTCTCTGATTTTTTTTTAGCACTTTAAGAACTGTCAACATATGACTGGCTCTTGTCATTGAAAAGAGAACTAATCTATAAGGAACCAGGCCTAATTAAAATTGTGAGATTTTAGAACTGCCACAGGTCTTTCAAACGACAGCTCTTTCATATGCAAGTAAGAATTGGATGTGATTGTTCTTTGAAATTTTGAATAATCGCCCCAACATCAGTATAATCACAGGAAAACTGGATGATCAATTTTGTTGTGCCTCAATCTTGTACCAAAGGTATGGAGAGATACAATATGCTTTTTGAATGCAAACAAAATAATGGACAAGAACTGAATAACATGTGTATGAGTGAATCACATTTGATTTATTTTAAGTCATTTCAATTTGACATGCATGGATTGTCATAAATAACTTACCACAAATAATCAAAATCTAAGCACAAGAAAAGCTTAATGATCGATTTGACTTTGCCAACAACATAGAGAGAGATACTGAGAGACACCAGACTCACAAGATTGTGTTGGCTTCCTGTGATGATTATCATAGGTGAGAGACTGGATGTTGGGCAAAAATGGATGGCGTGGCCCTTCGTACCTACATGGGGTGAATGCTATTGTGTGGCTGCGAAAGTACTCAGATGTTAAAGAAAGTCGTTGTGATTGTGAGCTTCTGAATGAGGCAATTGCTTCCATCCCAGGAGCACAAAGAATGGTAGTTGGGCATACAATACAAGATCGAAGGGGCATAAATAGCATTTGCAATGACACTGTAATTAGGATTGATGTGGGTTTATCAAAGGGCTGTGGGGATGGAGAACCTCAAGTTCTTGAGATTATGAATGATAGGGAATTACGGGTGCTTTCAGCACATTCTCCCCTGCAATTTATCAATGCTGGAAATACAACAAAGAATGGTATAGCTATCAAGGACAAGGACAAGATAGGTCTTCAATCTTTGCTACCAGATAATCCTCAGCGGTATGTGTGATTGCAAACTATAGACAGTTTTGTTTCATGAGTCCCCGATGGACAAATCACTTGCTAAAGCCCCAGTTACTGGTTACTATATTGAATACCTCTTGAGCAAAGAGATACCCACGGCCCAGTCGACCTTTAATGTATAAGGGCAAGCATGCATGGACGGAACATAGATCAGCTTGTTGCAATTAGTGCAATATTCAAAATGATATTGCAAGATGTGAGAAAAGCATTAGGGTGCGGTTCTTAACTGTACCTCTATCTCAAGAGCTGAGACTTTGATTTCCAATCATTTATACTAACATTCAGATTTCCTATTCCACAAACATACATTGATAGAGTATGCCATAATCTTTGAGGTCAAGGCTTGAAACTAGTTGGGTCTTGAACATATTTTCAATTTGTTGACACTATGACATTGTGTTTCATCATGTCTCTATTTGACTTTAGTCTAAAGAGGAACATTTTGAAGATTGATGTATAGTTTCAAAATGCGTCTTCAATGTCCAAATGTCAATACTTGGTGTTTGATGATGGTGTGTTCCTTCGGTGGTTATAAGTTATAACTATTGGGTTTTGATGACAATGTGTTTCTTAGGGGGTTGGAAATTGTTGGGTTTGGTGGTGTGCAATGTAGAGATGTGTTTATGTTCAAGTCTAACCGACAAATATCTACAAGAGCTATTGAAAATTATATGAATTTATATAAAAAGTTATATTATATTATGCAACTTTTGAAGCAAGGTTGTCTAGGTTCACTTTAACACCATGTTTAATGCTTGTTTAGTGATTTTAACATAGGTTTTGTTGAATCAATTTGTGTGATATTTGATTTTTAGAAAAGAAAAATATATAAGCCTAGGGGAAAAAACAATGAATAAATAAAAGGAGAAACAAATAAAGAAAAATGAAAATTTTAAGAATTATCCCAATATTGACATTTGTTGCCAAAAGCATACTACTTAAATTAATAAAGTAAAATGTAAATTTGGGCTTGTAAATTTCAACAACCATTACTTACGGAAATTGTGAAGAAATGAACTTGCAACATTGTACCCACCACTCACAATTGGTAGAATTTGTTGAAAGTTCTTTCCAAGGATTACAACTTTAATAGATCTTCAATTGGAGTTTTTAAAGCGAGTTGTGGGCCCATAAACTTTTTTGGATTCATGTAACGTGTCAAAAATTTTAAAATTCAAAACTCTCCCAAACATCCTAGGTTTTTTTGCCACTTTGATGCAACACCTTCTATCATCACATGGTATATTTCAGGGAAGAAAGTAACACAAGCTTGTCACAAATTCAGGCCATGATGTGTATTGTGAGTTGGATTACCTATGGTTCATTTGGGTAAGATTTTGTTTTCAATTTTCACTAACTATATTTTTTCTTGTAATGAAAAATGATTTCACCTTGAACTTTTGCTTGTGAATTTGTCCCAACCCATTCAGAACTTCTTTCTTTGTGGGAGTTAGGAAACACAACTTGAATTTGCATTTCATTGCAAAACCAATGATTGATTCGCAATATCACTTAACAAACAGAAGGGTGTTTCAACATGGGGGAATTTGATATCATTGTATTGTCAATTAATTGTGGTCTCATGGGTGGAATAATGAGGTGAAAAGAAAAATAAGGCATAGATGGGTTTTTTGTTAAACTAACTTGCGTGCACTTCTTTCCAATTCTTTGAAGGTAACAAATTTATTTCCTACCTTGCCCACATGCATCACCATAGAAATAATGAAATTTATGCCCAAAATGTAAACCTAAAGATAAACAATATTTGAATGCATTTAACCTATGCAACCATATTCTAATGTGTTTTATCTTATTTCAAATCAACATGTTTTATTCGGAACATCATTTGTTAAAGCTTCATGAGTAGGATTTCAAGACTAAATGGTGTTCATTAGATCTTTAATTTGTGTATTATTTATGTATCTTGTCTTATCAATGGAATGAATTTCATGATATGAGGTCTGAATTTAAGTTTCACTTTGAACAATTCTTTGGTATCTTGCATGTGACTTTTAATTTAGTGTTTGAACTTGTGACTAATTTTGGTGTAAGTGTTCATTACTCCATGTGAAAGTATTATACCCAACTCAAATGCCCCATGAATTGTTATTAATTGGATGAAAATTATCGTGGATTAATTTGTTAACTTTCGTGTGTTTGTGGAGTGTTGTCGAAATTCAAGTATGTATGAATTGCCATAAGTTATTGTAGTGTTAGATTTTGAATGATCATTGTTATTATCATTGTGATGGGTTCTTGAAATTGCAAACTAGAATGTAGGTTAGGTATGATCTTGCAAAAGTTGTTGAAGTATTATATGTTCATCAAGCTATTTGTTGAAATGTTTAAATTCAGGTATGTGTGAGTAGCCAACAGATGTTGAAGTGTTATGTTCTTGATTGTTGCATGTTCATTGTGGTGTGTTTTTGAAAATACAAATTCAAATGTAGTTCAATTATGAGTTGCTAAAAATTGTTGAAGTATTATATTTATCAAACTATCGTTTATTGACATGTTTAAATTCAAGCATATACGAGTTCCTATTTTTTTTTTGACAATTTTTATTTTTCTAATGTTTTTGTGAACATCCTCTTGACATATTCTTGAAAGTAGGGATTTTCTAATTATGTTTAGGTGATGCAAATGGTATTAAATTAAAAAAATCTCAAAGCATTGCTCTATAATTGAAGCAAGTTATGCATGGAATTGTTAAAAAACAAACAGCAAATGAAAATTAAACTCATGATTTTATATTGGTAGGATAGGCATGTAAGATACAAGTCTTTGGTTGAACATAGGACCTTTAACAAATGAATTGATGACATTTAATCAAATCATGTTTTGTTGTTATGTATGCAAAATATTTTCTATGAACTCAATGTTCATGCATAATGTGATACATGGATCCTTAAAGGTAGGACTTAATTAAGTTGGATTTTGGGTTGAAGTTGTAATGTAAATTGCATGGCTTTAATGTTTAGGAAAATAGACCTTTTGTGACACTAAATCATAAAAACATGACATTATCATTTTTATCATGAAAGATATTAAACATATGCTCATCCTTTTAAATAGATTTTCCATAAGATTTGATACAAAGATATAAATAATACCATCTATAACTAGGTTCATTGATATTCATCCAACAAAATGTTTAAGATGTTATTTAAAACCTAGATGATATATGTACTCAAAAGAAAAATTGCATATTTGTATCCATGTTTCTAATGTACAAAATGAACAAATGCCTTAGTACATGTACTCAATTGAAATGTTGAAATGAACATATAATACCAACATTAGTTGTTATTTAATTTAGGTGGGTACTTGATTTTGTTAATAACTATCAATTTCACTTATTTGGAAAGTGCCCAATTTTGTTTTAAAACCACCAATTATGGTTATTCAAAAACCTCAAAAACAATATACAAGAATCATGGTTTTTTTATTAGAAAAAAATTAATCAAAAGTCCCCACTTGTGATCTTTTTGCCCCCCTTGTCCAATTTGTCTAAAATGTCATTTTGGACAAGCTAATTTTAACATGTTTGCTTTGATTATGTCTTTTTGGTTGGCTATTTTGACAATTTTATTTTATTGACGTTTTTTACTAATAAAATGAAGCAACAATATATGGGGAAAATAATTTGTAATTTATAATTTCAATTATTAAAAAAACCCAAAATTTTTTTATTTATGACCTGCTTACCATACCCTACCTAGGTTACTAGGTTAACCTAGAGGGGTAAAAGCCTAAACTAACTATGTTAAACTAAGTAAGTCAGATAATAACATTCAAATAAGTTGCAAGTGTGAGGATTTGAACCTTTCACCTTCATCTTCACCTTCACATTAAAAGTTCAAGCCTTTAATCATTGCACCATTTTTTCAACAAGTGATAATTTTTGTTATCACATCAATATGGACAATTCTTCCTATCTTACTTATGTGGTATGGCTTATTATAACTACCCTAAATTACCTTAAACTAGTTTTGGTTATTTTAAATTATTCTACCTTAAGATTTTTTTGGTTACTTTAGTTGAATTAAACATATGTTAATTTAATTTGTTTTATGTTAGTTTTGACTATTTGATGTTATTTTAGGCTATCCCACTATAGGCTATTTTTAATTATTATAAGCTATTCTATCTTAAGTTATATTTGGTTATTTAAAGTTATTATACATTTGGGTATTATTGACAATTTTATCCTAAATTATTTTACCTTAAGTTATTATATATTATTTTACCATCGACTATTGTAGGTTATTTTATTATGAATTATCATAAGATATTATATCTTAGATTATTTTATTTATGTTAGATTTGGTTATTTTATCATAAGTTATTCTTAATCATTTTACCTTCTGTTATTTTAGGCTATTCAAACATCTCAAATTTAACATGTGATGAATTAACAATGAAAATAATGTTTGTTCATTCATTTACAGATGAATATCATGTGTCAAAAACACGTTTGACACATGTATAAATGTATTGATATATGATATGAATTTATAAATGAACAAATGTCACATGGATTTTGCATCTTCCTATAAATTTGTGTCAAATATGTTTTCAATGCATGATATCAATGTGTGAAACATATGAATTATGAATGAATGAATTTTGCATGATTTGCATTACTAAGTTGTGAGACATTAAGTTTTTAATGAAGTTACCCCACTTTAAGCTATTTTAAGTTGATATAAATTATTATAAACTATTCCAGTATGGGCTATTATAAATTATTGTAACCCTAGGTTATTGTAATATATTCAAAGTTATTTTATGCTGTTTTAAATTGTTTTACCTTAATTTTTTATGTTATTCAATGTCAGAAATTATTTTAACCTACTATATATATGTTATTATATTTTTAATTATCCTAAGTCATTTTAAATTATTTTACCTTAACCTATTGGTAATCTAAGATAACTTATAATAAATTATAATAGCCTAGACTTTAAGTAGACAACCTAAGCTTAACAAGTAAGAAAACTAACCAAGTTAATATGATTAATTTAACTAAACTTTTGTTGTTTAGTACGACTTATTTAACAAAATCATGGCCAACATGCTGGATTTTTTTGTTTGTCTATCCCTTTTGACTATATGTATGACATAACACTTGATTAAAAAAATCACTTTAATCAAAATAACCATGCATTTTTCATGTTTCATGTTTATAATCGAAGTGGATTTCCGCTACAATCAATGTGAATGTTTTTGGTCAAGTTGAACCTTTTGGAAGGTTGTGATTTGTTGTTGTGGACACCACCAATTATTCTTATTTAAAAACCTTAAAAAAACCATAAATTTTAGTTATTTTTATAAAAAAAAACTCAGAAAACCAATAATTTTCATGAAAGAATTGACAATTTTCATGGAAGAACCAATGGTTTTGTGAGTGTTTATTTGACCCGTCTAAGAAATTTGAAATCCATTGTTGTGTATCATGACCAACAATTTTAATGCAAAATTTGTAGTGTAATGAAAATTTTAAACTTGTTTGTTTCAAATTCAATTTTTTAAATATAAATTGCCAAAATTCCCCCCAAAATTTTATTAATTATATATATATTTAAAATATTTAAATAATTTAAATTTAATATCATATTTTGTTATTAGCCAAAATTGGTTCAAGGATGGTCACCACCGCAGCTACATAGCAAAATTAAATGGAAACCAACAAGAAAACCAAAAAAATATTTAAAAATAGATTAAAACCAATTCTTTGATTTTCTTAAGGATTGACAATAGAATTCTGAGCCTTAAGCAAGGCCTGATAACCTTGCACTATGTTTTAGGGTTTAAGGCTCCTGGACCAAAAACAAAAACCCTAGTAGAGCCTCAAAACCCGAAGCGTGATTCTGAGACCATCGACGTTCCTGCACGAATCTCTCTCTCTCTCTCTCTCTCTCTCTCTCTCTCGTCGCATGCCTCACGGAGAGAGACGATCTATCAAGTGCATCTCGAAGCAACGATCTTGCAAGCGTGCAAGGGTGTGTGTGCATTGAGAGGAAGATGGTGAACGCGGTGCGGAAGTTGCACACCTTCGGGTTTTTCAAGATTGTGTCTCGCCCCGATGCTTATGATCGCTTGTCACGCTGCTTTTGGAGATCTGAGACTGCCACTTTGGTTTCTACACGCTTCTTTGGTTCGTGGTCGGATGGAGGGGGAGGAGCTGCTGCTGCTGCTGCAACTTCGTCTTCTTGGTCATCCCTAGGATTTGGCCGTGGATTTAGCTCTTCTCAATCAGGGATTCTCATCAAGGCACTGCGGGAGAGAACTGGTGCTCCCATCAAGGACGTGAAGGCTGTACTGGAGCAATGCGGATGGGATTCTGGTATTGGATTCTCTCAGCTGCTGTAATCCTTGGAAGAGCCGGTGTTTTGTTTGTTGCTCCTCGTGTTTCTCTTCTGTGTTTCTCTTGAGAGTAGGATATGGAGTTGTTGTTGATGGAAATTGCATTACTCGCCGAGTGTGGAGGACTATGCTGCAGTTGAGCATGCCCGCTGGTTCGCAATAGAATGTTGACTGGCTGAGCGGGATGATGGTGCAGAGGCGGCGTTTGTTGAGTTGAGGAAAAAAGGCCTCTCTGCTGCGAGCAAGAAAACCACCCGAGTTGCAGCAGAGGGACTCCTGGCAGTGGCAAAAGGTCCTGCTGCAGCTGCAGTTGTGGAGATCAACTCAGAAACCGACTTCGTTGCACGAAATGATATCTTCCAACACCTGGTTGTTACCCTTTCACTCTGCTTCTTTACGTTTTAGGGTTTAGGGTTTAGTCATTTTGGGGTTTGATTTTGGATTGTGGCTCTTTGCTCTACGGTTGTATTGAAGCCACCATTGTATTGAAGGATCTGTAATTTTATGCTGCTTCTGTAGGCTGTGAGAGTTGCAAGAGCTGCACTAAGTTTGGAACCACATGAGGGACTGGTGGGATCATCTGCAACTGCCATCAATCTTCCACTGTTGGAGGTGAAGCCATTTCGTTTTTTTCTTACTCATGCAAAGTCATGTTATTGTTGCAGAACACTCAAGAAGGTGGGAGCTAGTTGTGATGTTGCTCCTTTTTTTTTTTGCAGGCAGTGAAGATCAAAATGGAGCACTCAAGACTGAATGGAGAAGCAACAGTTCAAGAAGCTGTGGCTGAGGTGGCTGCCATCATGGGGGAAAATGTGCGGCTTCGTCGGGGTTTTACAATGTCATCCTCCACAGGCATTGTGTCCTCCTATCTGCATGCTTCACAACATCCAGGTCTGCTCTGATTTCGTGTAGGCAGGAATGGATATCTCTGTGTTTTTTTAACACCTCTGTGGTGGCAAAAAGACTTATTGTATCTAACAAGAGGAGTGCTTCCTAGGTGGTGATACTCACATGCCTTTCTTCAGTTCAGCAATTTGTGAGTGTGCCTCCTCCAGTTTATATGTTTGAACCTTGAATGCATTGGTGGTTTAGGGTGCCATTCCTTACTGCAATGCATTTGGTGGCCTTGTTTCCAGAAGTTGCAAGGATTGTAGGTCTAGTGACACTGGAACCAGAGGAGGGAGGCCAAAGACTGGAGGGACAGGAGCTGGAGGTAGAAGTTGGAGCATCTTTGGCCATGCATGTGGTGGCAGCTAAGCCCCTTTTCTTGTCCAAGGAACTTGTTGCTGGCAGTGCACTACAACAGGAATTGGACATTTTCAGGTCACAGGTACTTCAAGATTTCTTTGTCTAAACTACTTATATCTTGAAGATAAACTGAAAGTGGATATAACTAAGGAGGTTTTGGGGACTTTTTTTTTCCTTGAGCTTTGGTTGTTGGTTTTATCCTTACAGGATCACTTGCTATGCATTGGTGTGACAAGTATAGATTGTTGCACAACTCATGAATTGCTCTTGGACTTCTGCCTTAGTCCAGAGCACAGTTGCCCCTGTCAGTGACAGAGTTTTGCGTCCTTTTTGTTCTCCTGGTGTCCTAAGCAGGAGTTGTAGTATTGAGTGATATCACAGAGCACCAATGCTAGAGGTGGGAAGTGATCCAGGCCCTTGCAACAGGTAAACCAGCTGCTGTTGTAGAGAAGATGCTCCAAGGTCGGCTCCGCAAGTACATAGAAGAGGTTGCCTTGCTGGAGCAGAAGTTTGTGGTGAATGATTCTATGACTGTGCGGGTGCGTATGACTGGCACTTTGCTCTTCAAGTACCTTACCAATCATTAGGGGAAGAGTTCAATGAATTTGTGTATGGTAGTATTTATCCACAGTTTATTCATGCATGAGAAGCCAACAACTTCTGTGCAGCCAGGACCTAAGCAGGCTAGATGCACTGTGATAAGTAGGCCTGATTTTTGTAGATGTCTCAGCACTGATGATCTGGCTGTGATCACTGGTAGCATGTGTAAACAGGCAGTGCTTGATCAACTCTCTAAGCAGTTGGGAAGGCAAGTTAGCATCAGCAGATTTTTGCGAATGGAAGTTGGGGAGGGAATTCAAAGGTAACCATCAAATTCTGCCTTTAGCTCTGTTATATCTGGTTTTAGCCAAATGAGTGTGTAGAAATGTTGTCGAAGATTCTGGGTTTCATAGTGGTTTAACAGTCATTCCTGTTGTAGAGGCACTGAGTGTGGATTAGCAAAGTTGGTTGTACTCAGGAGTACTGTCTGTGTTAGAGTTAATAATTCTCCTTTTGAAGGGACATCTGAGAGTGATGGTTATGGCCTCATTGGTTCTTCTTTTGTGCTTGGAAACATGTTCAGAGAGGAGAAGAACTTTGCTACTGAGGTTGCTCAAGCTGCATAACTGCTGGACCATCATCAAGAGGAATACTTCACATAAATGTGGATAGAAGCACAGCTTGTTGGTGCAAACATTGCAGCAAATTATTATTTGGCAGTGGATAGCTTCATCTTGAAGCAGGGACCATGTATGGAATAATGGAATGTAGGGTCCCACTGTAACCCAAGTTTTGCACTTCAAATCATTACCCCCAATTGTGCTAAGCTATATTAGCCGGTTTAGCCAGTATGATTTGACTGTTCAGCTATTGGCTTTGTTCTGAGTAGTAATTCCCCAGTCTGTGCACTTGGAAGATGTTTGATTTTAAACACAGGTCTTCAGTGAGGTATGCAGTTCTTGCTGATCTCATGAGGGACAAGCAAGGTGAGATCTGAACACCTATATGAAAGAGGATTCTTTTGGGCTACTTTCCTAGTTTTAGTTCTCTTTTGTATGGAGCAAGGAAATATTTGCAGTTGGTTTGGCAGACACAGAACCAATATACTCTACAGTTCAAGCTGCTGGCCAGTGAGTGCCAATCCCCTTTGTTTTGAGATCAGCTGCAAGTTATCATTCTCACGGTTTCTTCTATTGTGCTACAGTGAGCTGCTGTTTCTTTTGCAGATGTATACTTGTGATTGCAGTTTGGCTTGTTGTATATGTTTGGTGGATACATTGTTTCTTGGTCTATACAATGCGGTGGGGTAGGTGTAGGAGCCCACGAAAATTTTGCATATTTTTCTTCTCTGAGTACTAATGGTGTTTGCGGAGTAACTATGTCCCATCGCCCAAACCCTTTTCCCTTTCTGTGGGGGATTTTTTGGGGTTCAGTGGGGACAGGGGAGCTATGGTGGTACAATACTCATCACCATCAAGCCCATCACCGCAATGCCCCTCAGGTTAGAAACATCACTGATATAATAATAAGAAAATCTCACAATTCATCAACTTCTTCCTGGGAGATTTTAGGGTTTGGGGTTTTGTGTTACAAAAAATAGATCAAATTTTGCAAATTGAGTTGTCATGGAGATGAATGCCAAAATAAGTTGATTACACGAGTTGAATGTTAGAAGGATGTTCTCCCATCAGTTAGTAGTGTCTATCATCACCTCCTTACCTTACTATGGTACAAATGCAAGATTTGAAAGTTGGGGTGAAGTTTAAAGTCTCAAATTGGGTTAGAGCCTAAGGTTTCTTACTACCTCTCTTGGACATTGTATTATCACACTCTTCCATTGCAAATCATGGATCTTCAAAACCCATTACCTTCATGTCTCAAACTTTCACTACCTTTCACAATGTAATTTTCTTAGGAGTAGAAACCATTCTAAAAAACAATAAAGAAATTACCTTCAACCTCTTTCCTATCATCTACATTTTTTCCATAAACTATAATTTCTTTTTACTTTTCCCAAATTTCATATGAACACTTCAACTTTCTCGAAAAGATTTAAAAATCAAACATTCATAACTTTTTTCAACCAAAGTTTCTTTAATTAAATCCATGATATGTTCACCAAATGTAAAATCATAAATCTGATAACTCAAAAAATAAAATTGGAAAAAGCCATTGAGTTAAAAACTCTTGAATATTACAAAATGGAGGGCAATTTTAATGACTATGATGGGGAAGGTAGCCTTACCTTCCAATAAAATGTTTTAAAATTGAAGTAAAAATTAAAAACAAACTAGAATTTTCAATTATTCACGAAAGAGGTAGGAAGGCAAAGCCTTCTAGCCTTGTGTCATTTGCACTTCTGAAATTTGTTGGTCTAATAAACCAACAAGCTAGTGTCTTCTACCAAATTGCCTTACTCGTGGTGAGCTACTACCTTCCACCAAAATGCTTATAGACCACTCTTAATATACCATAGTAACTACCTTCCAAAAAGCTTGCATAATATAAATAACTAATTTTATATGTAACACATCTAAATATAATAAACTTAATTTATGACAATTGAAATATTTTACATCGGACTACAATCAACTACTATCATATTAAAAAATTAATTGAGGCAAAAATTTAAAAACATTAACACACAAGTTTTATAATCTCTCCACACACTTGCATTAATTTTTTATTTATACAACAATCCTCTTTTACATTCCTCCAAAGTATGAATTAAATTTTTCATACAAGAGTGATAAAGGGTCCATCTCCCAATCCCCTTTTCAAAATACCACACAAGGTGCACACTTCTCTCACCAAAATAGGTTCATTTATCCTAATCCATTCACAAATCCTTCCTAGTGATTGATAAACAAATATCAATCACCCATTTCAATGGCCCAATGAATCCTAATAACCATCCTCAAAATAAACTAAGGATAGTAAGTAATCTATCATTAATAATTATTTAGTTACTAGGATGCCCATAGGACTAATTAATCTAGGTAAAATTTCTACCTTTAATAGCCCCTCTTATTGGTGGGAAGAGGAGGCTTACCAATGTGTTTTCAAATTGAACATACAAGAAAAATAAATTGATAATTATATATATATATATATATATATATATATATATATATATATATATAATCTAATTTTAAAACATCTTTCATTTGACCCATTGTATGGGATGCAACACAAATTGTAGCCATTTTAACCTATCCTCATGTTCATAGTTAATTGGTTTTATGCATAATGATTAAGGTTCAATTTCCTCCCTTACAAATTAGTATAATAACATATATGATTAAAGTAATTATGATAAAGAAAATACTTATTGTTTGAATTGAACAAAAAATTGAAAATAAAAATGGCGAAATGGCCATTTTTTTGGATATGGTAAACATCTAGGGTTTTGAAGAAAAATATAAAGGTAATTATGAATTTTTTTTTACCTTCTCATGTATAGATTGGTTTTTAGAGTGTGAACCTACATCAAAATGTTTTCCATATCTTGCCTTCCATGACTGTAGATAGAAACCCATTGATGTTTCCAAATAAACATCACTTGCCCAATTATTCTAAATAAGAACACAAATTCAAGAAATTAAATCAAGAAATTTTAATGTGCAAAGATCTTTAACAAATTATACCTGAAATTTTAACCATAATGTTAAAATAAAAACCTATCTATCACCTTCCCTTGTAAGGTACTAAATTTGTTTACAATTTTCACATTTCTATTACTAGTCAATTGTATACGTCATAATATAAAACTTAAGCTAAAAGATTATCAAAACTACCTTCAAACACAAGGAATTTTAACCACCACATTAATTCAATTTCTTAATCTCTACATTTTGCATAGAATTGTGAATATGATTCCAAGTCTTCTATACATAGTTCCAATATCACAAAGTACAACTCATGGCAATCCCAATTACCAAATTCATTGATTTTGTTCATGTAGACGTTGAAGCAACTATGTTCATAAGAGATTTTTGACATGTCTTGAATTCATCACTATGGTTCAAAAATTAGATTTACAAAGGTGCCTTCAACATAAGACCCTATAACTATCAAAATTTTATCAATTTTTTAAAATGTGGTGTTGGACATTTAGCACAATTTATTCGTTTCAAGGTGCTTCATAGCTACTTTAGATGAAAGCAATCAAAGTCCATTCTTGGGGACCTCCAAACAAACAAAAGCAATAAATTTTCTTGTTCTTTTCAATTCCACATTTCAATTTCAAAGGCTATGTTTCATCATGCAAATTTTAAGAAAAAATTTGCAAGCAACATTATCATACATTACGAAGTTATATTGCATGTGCTAAAAGATGTTTAAAATGCCAACAGATGCTCATTAACTCCACTATCTCTTCCCATTGTTGGTGAAATTGAATTCATTTCCATTGCCCTTGCCTTTGGATAATCATAATCTCCATCCTCCCATGTCAACAACTTGTAAATAATAGACACTAAATAGGCACAACATGAACCTAATCATGAAAAAGAAAATCTAAAATATGTCTCCTTCCTCCATTACCTTAAGCCCTTACTTCAACATGGCAGGCTTTAATCAAAACCTCCATCATCTTCTTTTACACACAAGTTCAACAAAAAAATTTCATACAACAATATGTATGCAACACATAGACCAAGTCCACAACCACTCCAACCCTAATTAGTGTTTCAAATAGTAATGATAACCACATCACTTCCATATTTTTTTATTCTCATGTCACATATCCCCAACCCATTACAAGGGGGCACACAAAACCTTCACAAATAATTTAAAGAGGTTTTAGAAATAATTCACACCTAATTACTAATGGGTTTAATCCTTTTTTCTTTTTTTCTTTTCTTCTTTTTCATCACCCCTAACAAACTTTCCAATTTTGTAACTTGTACTTAGAACCACAACTCTTGTTTTAGAGTCACATTTTCTTACAATTACAAATAGCTCCTTTGTTGTGTTATGAGGAGTTTTTTTTTTCAAGTAGAATTGTGGATGAAAATGAAATGTAGCCCTACAAAAGTGGGCACACATCAAGTTTAGGTCTTGAAATTTCCTTTGAGACCTTGAATATAGATGAAACAACATGGATGCACAAGAAAACAATGTTTGTTGTAAATCCCATAAGCCTTCTCACCCGATGTTTTGAATAGGCTTTTTGATATTTGCTTGCATGGAAAGCTATCTACAATAGTTGGAAAATAACTATGCGTTCATCCTTTATAGACACCCATTAATGATCAATTTTCATCACCATGAGTTCCTTCCAAACCTCATTTGTAAATTGAAAAATAAACCGTTCAATTTTGTGTGTCATGAGTCTAAAGGTATCTTTCGGTAAACTGCTCAAAGCAAAGAGATTGTTTCTTTGCTTCATTTTGGGTTCTTTGTGTGCACAAATGTCTTTTTATCTTGTTTATAAAACCTTGTATGAGGTGGTATTGTTGTACAATGTCAAGGAGATTGACAATTGAATATGAACATTAATTACTTTTTGCATTCAAAGTTATGAAATCATTTTTCATTGTCCTTTGAATTGCTAACTAATGTTGTAATTAACTTTTTTTTTAAGCTTTTTGAAATGATGTTCCCATTATCAAAATGATTTTTAAAATATTGTTAGATATATCATAAGAAAAAAGTGTATCAAAACCATGTATGTGAAGTTTTAATTTCTTATATGAAAGCTTTAGAAGAAAATTCTTCCATTGTTGGTAGGATTGAATAATTTTTTAATAAGTTCCCAAGTGGCCTTATCTTTAGGATAATGTTTTCATTCAATCAAAATTGCATTATAAGTTTTGAAATTTTCTTTAGGTTTGGCCATTGTGTCCCCTTTATCCAATGTATTTAATAATTCAAGCACTATTGTGATTATGGTCTTACACATATTTTTGTGGTAGATTAACATGAAACACGTTGTGAACCTTTTGAGTCTTTGGAAGGTCTAATTGATAGAATATTGTCCCAATGTTTTGTAAAATGGTGAATGGACCACAAAATTTAAGAAATCATTTAATCTATTTCCAAATGCTCAAACTATTATGTTTGGGTTCAACCTTGAAAAAGCTTGATCATTCATCTCAAATTTTTGAGAGGTTTTATTTTTTTTATTGTAAAATTTGACACATTCTTGTGCATTTCACATGCTCTATTTAAGGTAGATTGCATATTAACAAATATTCAATGCTAATATTTTATAATTAAAATTTTTGTTTCAACATCCATTTTTTAAATGAAAAGTGTTCATAAACATAAAATGGGTTCATTTTAATGGAAGAATGCCAACTTTCATTGTAGGCAAGTTCAACTAAGTATTGTGAACCATGTTCCTTGTTTATACGCCACATACATTCATAACATGTCTTTTAGTGTTTTACTTGTCCTTTTAATTTGGGACATCATTTTTTACATCATAAACATTACTCTACTTGAATTTAATGTTAGATATTTTTGAACAATGACTTTCATCACAAACTTTGAATGTTTATCACATATTATTTCCTTTGATCATAGGTCATGCAACCTAACGATTTTTTGAACAAATAGTTCGGCCACTTCCATAGTTAACATGGTGGATTTGGTGGGAAAAAAATGGGCATGTTCAATGAGTTTATGAATAATCATAAAAAAATTATCATGCGTTTTTTTTGGTTTTTGGGTAGTATCACAATGAAATTGATGTTTGTGGATTCATATTTGTGTTAGGGATTCCTAACGATTGTAATAATCTTGGGGTTTTTACTAATGTTTGGTGGGTATGAAAAAATGATAAAAAATCAAGTAATATTTCAAGCTAGGTTTCAAGTTGAATCCTTTGAAGTATGCCTCTAAGTCATACCATGTTTGAATCTCATTCAATGGTTATTTTTAGATTGAAAACTAGTTTCTTGAAACCTTGTCTTTTTTTTAAAAAAATTAATTTTTGGATACTCTATTAGGGTATTAAAAAGCTAAAAGGTTAGGGTTTTAAAAATTGTCAATGCTTTATTTTATTACATTCAATCATCACTTTAATGAAACTTTATTAAATCTCAGTATGAAATGTTAAAACTCAACATTTAATGCACAAGGTTCAAGAATAAGTATAATAGTTATACAAACAAGAGTAGTTAAAATATATGTAGTAATAGTGGAGGTGTATAAGAAATGAAAATAAGATGAAACTTAATTTACCAAAAAAATTATGATTTTATGAATTGCACCTTTTTAATGTTCATTTTTGAAAACCACCTTTGAATATCAGCAAGTCTAAAATGTGTGAGGCTTGGTATTTTGAAATTTGGGTGAAAATATTTTTTTTCAAAATTTTGAAACCTTGCTTGGGTTTTTCGATAACTAATTTAAATTTATGAATTAGAAAATTGAGTTGGGTTTTGTAAAAACTTCTGAAACCCAAACCCAAAAGGTTTTAAGAAAACTTGAAAACCACCCAACATTGGTTTTTACTTGTTTACTTTGGATATTTGGGAGGGGAATTTTTCACATATTTCAACACATCTTGATAATTGGCAATAATAAGAAGACCACCCCACATTTGCAACTACATTTTCAATTCATATTCAACTACAATTTGTAGTTGGCAATGATAAACCCAATTGGATTTTATTTTTGCAATTAAAATATATTATTTGTAATTGAAAGCCACCAAAGTTGATAAGAACAAATGAGAAACAACATTTCAATTGCAAACATTAATCACATGCCAACACCATCATAATAGCTATTTTAAGCCACTTTAGTTGCAAATGAAACTTACCATTATAGTTGAAGGTTGTTTTCAACTTTCACCATAGGGTGGATGAACTTCATCCATTGATGTTGCATGATGTCATCAACTTTCTAATTGTAAGTTCAACTATGTTGCAATTAAATTGGGAAAAAAGTTCAACCAATAGTTTAATGATATGTGACGCATCCACATCCATAGGCTAGACCATGTGGCACCTAAGTTATAACATTTATACTTTGTGCTATGCTAAGTCACATGGTGTTAAACATAGACCACTTAAACATAGGGCTAGGTTAGGCCACATAACCCTAACATAAACCATTTAAGTTCGGTTAAACTATATGACACCTAACCATAGACCACCTAGGCTAGAACATGTCCTAAGGTAGGTTAAGCCAAGTGGCATCTAAACTAGTTACACCATATGGCACCTATGATAGGTTAAACCAAATGGCATTTAAGCTAGGTTAGGCCACATGGCACCTAAGCTAGGCCTAGACATAAGCCGCCTACATGAAGCTATGTGGCACCTAGGTTAGTATAGGAACTGATAAATTATGTGGCTTCTAAGTTAGGCATAAAATTTAGCCATGTGGCATTTAAGTAATTATGTTTAAACTTAAGCCTATACCTAGTCCATGTGACACCCTATTTAGGTTTAAACCTAAGTTAGGTTTAGACTTAAACCACATGGCACCTAGAGTTTGCCTAAACTTAGGCCATGTGGCACCTACTTAGGAAAATCTTATTTCATTGTGGGTTTAACATTTAGTGTTGAACATTTTTTATTGGTTCATCCCAAATGGTGTTTTGTGTGTTTTTTTTAGTGTTTTTAGTGCATTTTTTTATATAATTAATTTTTTGAAATAAAACACAAACAATATGCAATAAACATTTTAATTGCAACCTAGTTGCAACTTAGTCTTAACTACTATTTACTACCTATTAACAATTACTTAATTCCTTGGTTCTTTAATTATCTACATTGCTTAACCTACCATTTAATAATTTAACTTATTACCTACTAGTTAACCTAACTTACTAATTAGTGTAATAATGTGTGGCACCTATGTTTAAACCACATATTCCACATGTCATTAGGCTTAAGCAAGGTGGTACTTAAATCTATATCACCTAAGCCATGTGGCACCTAAATTATGCTTAAACATAGGCCACTTAGCACTTAAGTTAGTCAAATGTGGCACATATGTTATCCTTGAACTTAGGCCACATGGTAACTAAACTAGACCATGTACCACTTAGGCCATGACACTTAGGCTATTTAAAAACCTAGGTCACACCATGTGGCTAAGTTAAGCCTAAACATAGGGCACATGGTACCTAGGTTAAGTTTAGGCCTAAGTGACATCGCATTCTGCTAAGCATATCTAGGCTAAACCTCAACCTAGGCCACATGGCATTATGTTAAGCATACTTAGGTTAGGCCTATACCTAAGTCACATGGCATTATGTTAGGCATACTTAAGCTAAACTTATACCTAGGCCACATGGCATTATGTTAAGCATACTTAAGTTAGGCCTATACCTAAGTCACATGGCATTATGTTAGGCATACTTAAGCTAAACTTATACCTAGGCCACATGGCACTTAATTTAAACCAAATGGCATTTTAATAGTCATGCCTATAACTAAGTCACATGGCATTTAAACCCAAATCACATAAGCCACATAACACCTTGGTTTAGATTTAGGCCATGTCATGTCACATGTCATTTAAGGTTAGGCCTATTAGGCCACATCGCATTTAGGTTAGGCTTAGACCTAAGCCATGTGGCTAAGCAAAACTAAGGGGTGTAGTCACAATAACATGTACCATAGCAGGTGTAACACTTGCTTGGTTTTTTTCATGTTTTAAAGTTGTAATTTAATTTGATGTTACAATTGTAAGATTTTTTTATATAGTTGTATTCTTAATATATCATGGGAACATATGAATTAATTTGAAATTAATCCAACGAGTAAAAAATTAGCAAAAACATTCATTAAACACTGCAATGCTTGTTTTTAAATAGTAAAATGATTTGTAAATGGATGTGAATTTTTTTGAAAATGACATTTATTGCCAAATATGACATATATTCAATTAATGATTTTTTTTTTGGACAAATTTTCACCATTTTGCGAATTTTGTTAGGGCTTAACAATAGGTCCAAAGAAGAATTGTTTTGTCGTTATTATGCGACTTTTAAAAATGTAGGTGATTAGGTAACTTGTTAGAAGGTAGTTGTAATAGGATGATCAGAACAATTTGCAAGTAGTTGGTGGAAGGCAATAGTTATAACAAAGTGAACATTAGTTATAACGAAGTGGACAAACAACTATGATGAAATGTTTAGTTAGAGGAAGTATTCTCCATGAATTGGAAAATAGTTACTTTTAAAACCCCCCTCCCATTTCTTCATTTTGTATTTCATAATAATTCACATTTTTGAAGTTTTTTTTTATGATTTTGGATTGAAAACAAGATCACCTTTTCGAAGGTCATCCTTTTTTTCTTATGTGTTTGCATTTGATAATTTCTTTTCTACCTGACAACCTCCTATTTTGATAAATTAGTAGAATTATTGGATATGTGCTTATACAAGTTTTGTTGCCACCTTATGCAACATAATAGGTGGTAGCTTGACCATTACCTAACACATAATATTCAAAACAAAAAAAACCACAAAAAGCCCAAAAAAAACAAGAAGGAAAACATGATGCAATTTATTGATTGCCTTTTATGAATTTGTGAAAATCCAAGGAAATAATCTTGGTCATGATATATGATAATTAACATAGTCAAAAAAATTTCAAAAAATTATTTTTGAATTTCTTTTCACCACACATGTCAATAAAATGTTTTTTTTCCAATGCATTCATTTTAATGTGGAGGAAAACAACTTAATATCCAATGAAAAGGTCAACATAAATTAGTTAACAATTTGCACATGAAGACAAAAAACCATATTATAAATGTTGGCATTTATCATATAAATAAACCTAAATATTAAAAACCCCATATTATATCTTTGAAGTTTTTAAGAAAATTCATGATACATTTTGGGTAAGTAATTAAAAAAATGGTAGATTTATGTTAATTCACTTGTTAAAGGTTACAAAAGTGTTGGACATGAATAAGAATCAAACTAGATTGACCATGTTTGATTCCAAAAGGAAAATGCCAAATAAAATAATTAAGGTTTTTTCATTCACTAAATTTGATTGAAACTCCTAGAACAATACCATAGTACTCAGGGGCAAATTTGACACTAATTATATTATTTTCAGAAATGTTGAAATTTTCAAAAATAAAATTCCAAAATATTTTTTTCTTAAAGGAAAATGAAGAATCTTATAGAATATTCAAGGAAACTATCATTTGTTACAATGGAATCCTCAAAATTAATTAATTAATTAATTAATGAATTATTCAACAATCATGTGTCAAAGTGGCCATGGTACTTACGGTAGTAGAAGATCTAATAAGCTTGAGAATAATATTTTGTTTGTGACGACTAATAAAATATGTATTACATGTAAACAACAAAAAGAAGAAGAAGAGGGAATTAGATTGTCTCATCTTTTCATGAAGAGAATTGGACATAAGCCTTGTTTTTCCATGGTACTCTTGCTCCTCCTTCACCCTTGCTTCGTACCCCGAGCTTCACAACAAGAAGTGGATGATGCAGTCAAGCACTCCAGTCTGAGCACCAACATGAAATCCTGGGAAGAATCATTTATACACACAGTCCAACAAGAAAAGGGTTATCCATCATGATGTCTTAAATCTTTGTGGTTGGAAGAATCACTCAGGATCTGCAGTTGTGAACTGCTGCTGCAGTGAAAGGAGATGGCGGTTGATAAGCTTAGATCTGTAGTAGATGCAATCAATGACACCATAATTCCTCAGTATGTGCAGCAACCCATCATTTGCAGTTCGGTCTTTGACAAAGATCATAACATGAGGCCTGGTTATCTTACCTCAAAAAAATCGAGCAGTTGTGACATAACAAACTCAGAAGATGTTGGGTGCTATCTTTCTTGTACTTGGCTGCTGCATATCCAACTCAATCAACACATTCAAGCTTCAAATGAGGACAAGGCACCAAATCCTCCTGCACAAGGTCATGTGATGCAACAATCATGCATTCCAGATGAAGGCCCAACAAAAATTTTAAAAAAACCTTTCAATACCAAGACCCCAAAGTCTCTTGTATCTCATGTCTTGTCTTACAACAGTGCCCTGGAACAGCAACTAAATTTGAACACAGCTTTTTGGGAACACAGAGGATTGCCACTCTATCTATCCTAATGTTGTCATTGTGCTTTTGAGATGAGAAGCAAAGCTGGAGCATTGAGGAATTTATATGCAGCAGAGCATGTCACTGTGGAGTAGTAGTGAAGACTGGGAAGATGAAGAAGGAATTGTAGCAAATGATGGCAAAATAGACATCTTTGGTGTGAGAAGAGGAGGGTTTTTTAGTTGGAGTGTACCTCATAATTCCTGGGGGCAGTGATGGTTGGCAAGCATAATTCTGCTCCAAGCACACACACCAGCTGCCATGACCCCCTGAACTCCCTGCCATTGAATGCTATGCATGGTGGACATGAACCTCCACTTCTATGCTGCTGCCATCAAAGATGAAGGAGAAAAAAATCTTAGCAATGAAGCATTGAGGGAGCAGAGATTTTCATCACCTTGAAAAAAATCAATTGCAGGACAAGTGTGTGAATGAGGAAGAAGATGAAGAAGAAGTTCTATGAATCATCATCGTCATCATCATCTTTGTGAATCAAGAAACCCACTTCTAGTTCTGCAATGAAAGAAAAAGCTGAGATATATACATATTGGTTGGCAAACAGCAAGTGCAAGCATCAATTTTTGCTTTTGCCATGCAACAACATCCAGGGTACCTCCTTCAACAACACCCCCTTGTTCATCTCTCTCCCAAAACAAAATAAAACAAGTGCATGCATGCATGCTCAAATTCCTTCCTTCTGAGGAGTTTGATGCTCAAAAAATTCCCCTTCCCAGTTTGATGCTCAAATTGTCTGTCCTTCATAGTTTGATGCCATGCCAGGAAACAAAAACAGGCATCAACAACACTCCAGCATCCACTGCAAGCTCCTCCCTCAAAGGGTTTGCAGCTACTTTCAGAGAGTTTCTGGCCATGAGAATATGTATGCCAACACCGCAAGCAAATAAGCAAACTACATACCACACACAAACTCCGTGAACTCTGGATTGTGAGCTTTCCATCCTCTTCCTCATTTCCCAAAGACTTCTTGTTGTTGCCATTTCTTCAACTTGAGAGAGAAACAAAGCTCTTAAACCGAAACCCCAACCCTCTGTCTCTGTGTCTGTGTGTGTCTGTTTGTCTCTCATTGTCTTCATGGCTGCTCCATCCAGGCAAAATTTGCAAAAGCTTGCCACCTAATTTTGACAATGAATTGCAGCAGCAACTGCTGCTGAAATTTTGCTTCCATGGTGAGGAAGAAAGAAACACCTAAATTTCAAATAAACAGAATAAACAAAGCAAAAGCAAAAAGCAAAAGAAAAGAAAAGAATTGAGAGAGAGAGAGAGAGAGAGAGATCTCCAAAAAAGCTGAAAGAACCCAATCAAGAAACAAATGATCAGAACTCACTCTTTATTTGTTTGATTGCAACCAGAAAGAAATCCAAAGCTCTGTTGCATGCATGCATGCAATCAATGAATGATCAATGTATTCATTGATTGCATGCATGCAGGCAGGAGCAGACCATCATCATCAAAACTCCAAAAACCCAAAGGAAAGTACACCCAAAAAACCCTCTTCCCTCCCCCCACACAAAGAAAAAGAAAAGAAAAAAAACACACACATTAGAACTGTAATTAAGTAAACCTCGAGCAAAAGAATCAATCACCAGACACATCCCCCCCCAAAAAAAAAGGCGCCAAGAAAAAAATAAACAAGAAGAACAAGAAGAAGAACAAGAGAAAGCTAGATGTAGACTAGAGATGATGTCAGAGGATGATGATGATGATGATGATGGTCCTTTCCATCTTGCAGCAGCAGAAGCATGATTATGGCGACGACCCATCACAGATGCAGATGTCGGAAACTCGAGGGAAAAAAAAAAAAACCACACCCATCGATCATTTCATCGTACTTGGGATTCGAAATCTCTGTTTGTTTGTGTGGGGTTTTGGGTTTTTCGAGGTTTTCGGGGAGGGGGTTGACCTCGTCGCCGCCGCCGCAACAACAACAGCAACACTACTATGTATGTACTACTTCTGCTGCTGCTGCTGCACACCTCCCAACAACAGACAACACTTTCTTCTACAGAATCTGTGATCACGGGGTAGCTTAATGGAAAGATGTCGTCAGTTGTTGTAAGTAGTTTCTCACTTCTTCTGCTGTAGACTGCGTGTCTCACACACTGTCTGTGTCTCTGTCTGTCACCTCCAGAACTCCTCTTCAGAAGAATTCTGTGCTCTCTGAGATCTCTCTCTCTCTCTCTCTCTCTCTCTCTCTCTCTCTCTGTGTTTGTTTGTCTGTTTTTCCCTCTTTTGGTTTGTTTTGTTTTCAGGTGCTCCTTCCTCTGGGATTCTCTGATAGTTGCTGCGATGTGTTGTGGCCTGGATTCCTGGGTCCCTACAACAACAACAATAACAACAACAGGTTTGCGTGCCTCCTCTTCCCAGCTCCCTTTCCCTTTTTGTCTTCTTCTTCTTCTTCTCGCAGCTGCTGGTGCTGCTTCTCCCTCCCTCTTCGTTTGCTTGCTGCTTTCCTGTTGTGTGTGTGTGTTTGTGTGTGTGGGGGCGTGCGCATTGCTTCTTGTTGTTGCTGTTGCTGCTGCTGCTTTTCTTCTTCTTCGTCAGAAATTTCTGTGTCTGACGTGAGGTGAATGAATTTCTGCTTCTTCTTCTGCTTCCTCATGGAAAACAGACTCTCTCGCCTTGTCTTGCGGGAGCTTGTGTTGTTGACATTCTTCTTTTTCTTCTTCTTCCTTCTGCTTTCACGACCAGAAGACAAACCAAAAAAACATTCCAATCCGTGTTCAAGGAAAGGAGGAGCTCCTCACAACTGCGAGCTTCTTCGGCGGTTTCTTGTAAGGACCCTTTCTTGGAGACTAGAGAAACTGGGTGGCTTGTCTTCTTCTTCTTCTTCCAGCGGCAGCGGGTGTCTTCTTCCTTGCGTCTCTTTGTCCTCATACAAAACGGCACAGCAGCAAACACAGTCTTTCTTCCTGTCTGCCTGCCTGCCTGCCTGCCTGCCTGCCTGCCTGCCTGCAGAGATTTTGTTCATTCTGTTCATGAGGAACAAGCTTTCTCTTGAGCTCGCTAGCGCAAGACCATCCCCCCCCACCCCCCATTTTAGTTTTTGAGAAAAACCCACAGAAGGAAGGCTTTGTCTTTCTTCTCGCAGTTCATCATCACATCAGCAACAACATGATATTGTCTTTCCTGTATGATGCATCATCAGGGCAGCAGCAGCTCATTATTCTAGCTCCTGCTGCTGCTCTTCTCTTGTCATCAGGTGCAACAGCAGCAGCAGCAGCCTTAGCACTTGTTCCAGTATCAGAGCAGTGAGAGTTCCTCCAGTCTCCTCCCTTTTTCTCTTGTCTCTCTCTTGTGGCTTCCTCATATGTACTGCCACCAATCAGGATGGCAGCTGTCATGGTTGTTGCTGCTGCTGGCCTCAGCAAGTGCAACTGACCTCCTCACAGCCACACCTCCAGCACCACCGATTCTTCCAAATCACCAAGCTGATGAGAACTCCTCAGTTTGCTCCACATCCCCTGCTTTTGTGCTCTGCATGATCTTCTTTCCCAAAACCCAAACCCTGCCCCTGTTTCTTTGTTGGTTTTGTGTTTTCTGGTGATATTGTTCACAACTGGTAGATTTCACACACCTATTATCTTACTTCGGGTTTTCAGATTGGTTTTTTGCTGCAACAGCTTGAGCTGCTGCCGCTGCATGAAAACTGAGCACTTCTGTAAAACTAACAGTTCAAACTTTTTGGTTTTGCTGATTCTCTGAAACCGACTTGATAGCATAAGTCCTATGTATGTACCCAGAGATGGGTATTGAGAGAGAGAGGTTTAAGGAGCACATTCATTCATGTACTCAGAGATGGGTATTGAGAGAGAGAGAGAGGTTTAAGGGCACCATTCATTCATGTACTCAGAGATGGGTATTCAGAGAGAGAGGTTTAAGGGCGCCATTCATTCATGTATTCAGAGATGGGTATTCAGAGAGAGAGGTTTAAGGGTGCCACTCATTCATATACTCAGAGATGGGCATTGAGAGAGAAGGGTTTAAGGGCACATTCATTCATTCTTCATAACACCTTTTGGTTTGTCTTGCAGGTCACGACAGTGGTGGTGGAGGAGCAGGGAAGAAGTTGCACTGGGACGTTACGAGCTCATGATGTCAATAGTAGCACATTTGTTGATGTTGCTTCTTCTTCTTGTTGCAATTCCTTGCTTGGTGTGGGGAGCAGCAGCAGATGAGGAGGCTGCAGCAGCAGCAGCAGCACATCTCAATTTGGAGAAGAATCAATTAGTTGACAATAATAATACAGGTACTTTTCTCCTCCATCTCTGGATCGCTGCTTTTGAAAGAAATTCTCCCAGTTGCAGTAGTATCATGCAATGCAGGACAAAAAGAAGAGCAAGCGAGTGAGCATTATAGTTGTTCCCTGTATTATATCCAATCCATAGCTGCTTTTTGTTGTGGCTGTCGTGGGTGGGTGTCTCTTTTGGTTGACAATAGTGCTCCTACTACTGCATTAGAGAGGGAAATTTGTGACATTGTCTTCTCTACGATTTTGCACTATGCAATAGTGTGAAGATTCTTGTTGTGTGAAATGTTGATGTTTGTGCAGGCCCACTGCCAGTTGATGCTGGTATTCCGAGATTAGGACTAAAAACACAGAGCCTGGAGGAGTTGTCACTACTACTACCACTTGGTGACATTCATAGTGCAACAGGTACAAGATTGAAGGGTGCAGGTGGAGTTGTTGGGAGTAGTGATGCAGCAGCAGCAGGAGCAGTTCTGTTACAGTTTCCAGGAAATATTCAATCATGGGAAATGGCAGCAAGTAGAAGCACAACCAGAGCACCATTGGATAGACTAGTCCTCAATTTTGACAATGCAGGCACATTCAAATGTAGTACCTTGGCATGGCCAGAAATAAAGGAGGAGGAGAAGATGATGCTACTACAACCTGAAGCATCAAGTGGTGCAGAAGGTGGCAGTAGCGGCCTCACAATGTGCAGAATGACAGCTTCTGAGAAGAATTCAGAATCAACAATCCTCACAGATGCTGCAGCATTGCCACCACCCTACTCCATAAGGTTGCGCTTGCAAATACTCTTTCAGTCTGTGGGAATTACGCCATTGACAACAGACTGTGATATGCTCAAATGCACAGCAGACCTAGCAGGATTTTTCTCTGCAGCAAAGGGCAAGGACCCGCAACTTTATTCATGTGCACTCCAAGAGACTGTACTTCCTCCTGGTAAGGTACTTGTGGTTCCCATCATGTCCATCCAGTTGACACTTGGGGTCATGGAAGGCCTCCTCATTCTCAAGACAAGTCTCGGGGCATTTGCAGTTCCAGTATGGGGAGAAGATGGTCCCAGATTGTGTGGTGACCAAGGGCAACCAATGACAGAACTATCACTTCATACTGTGTTGTTCTTCCATAACCCATTTGAGGAGACATTGATTGTCAATGAGGTGTTGTTCTTGCCAGCAACCCATTCTGGGTTAGTCAAAGAATCAGAGGAATGCAGGAAGGAAACAGATTGTTCTGTCAGTTGTTGGGGAAGGTGTGCCCAGGGCTGTTTTCCAAGCTATCAGACCAGTGGACCACGGAAACCAGAACCCCATGAAAGTCCTGCCACTGCAGACTTTCATATGGAGCTGGAGATGGAAGTTGATTTCAGAGGATGGGAGGAGCGATTGAATATCTCACATGACTTGCAAAGAAGAAGCTGGCACAACTCTTTGCTTATTATTGCAACTTCTGAGTTCCACACAGGCGAAGCAGATTCAAGTCACCCGTCCACTCCTGATGACCTGAATTTGACAGTGGATCTGAAACATGACTTCCACTTGAAGGCAGAGGAGATTTGCAAACCTTCAGAAAGTCACAATGCAGCAGCAGTTTTCTTAGGGTCTCGATTGGGTTCTAGTTCTGAGTTGAAAGAGGACCACCATAGAGGAGCAGTTGAAGCAAATAGCAGCTGGAACTTGCAATTAGAAGCTCCTCTGTTCCACAACCGAGTTCTTTCAGCACCAACAGAAGCTCAACTTCTTCCCCTTCCGTCTCTGACCTTTGTAAGGGAAAGTGCAGATCAAGAAGTAGTAGTTCAAGAGCTAGCTGCAGCAGAGGCCACAGAAGAAGGAAGTAGTCAAGTTCAGCAGCAACAGGTCAACTTTGAGGGCTTTCAAAGACGTTCTGGAACCCGCAAGTACCTTTCAGCAGCAGATTTGAGCAACTTGCCACCACCGCACACTTGTGCCATGAGCACACAGGCAGATAGACCCAAAGAGCTCAATTTGCTTGATGTATCAGCATTTGTATTCCTACCAGTGGTGCTTGTCTGTTTTTGGATGCTTATGTTTTCAAATGACCCATTGCTGATCATCCACGGCTGCAATGGTGCATCATCATCATCACGAACTTTGGATCATACTGGTCCATTTCTCAGGTTAGGTCTCATCTGGAACAAGTTTTGCAAGTTGATAGACTGTGGAGCTTTCTCTACTACCACCATTGTTGATAACGTAGCAGCAGCAACCATGGGATTAGCCCCTCAATCTGCCAATGCTCACTCTACGCTCTCTACTACTTCCACCCCCAATCTGCAACACATTAGAGTTAAGCTCTCAAAGTCACCACCTTCTTCAGGCTTGCTGCTCCAGCAGACAGTGAATTCTGTTGAAGAGAGAATGGAGTTGGGAAGAATTCCATTGAGCAATAATAACCATAGCAAACGGAAAGAGAACTCTGGAAAGAAGACCCCTAGAATCTCTAGTTTGGAAATCGAACCAGGAGAACCTCCTGATCATGCTGGTGACTTGCAAGCTCCACAAGTAGAAAATGCTTGTTTTATGTTGTCATCAGCAGCAGCATCATCGTCATCTTTATTGGAGTCTCTGAGTAAGGGAACTTCAAACCCACAAGAGCCACAGCTTCATAGCCATCCAGTGTACAGGCAGCCTGCATCCACAATGGACAAAGAGAAACGGAGGCGACGGAAGAAGAAGGGTGGTAGTAGTATTTGTACTAGTAGTAGTAATGCTAGTTCTGTGAATCATGATGCCTCTTCCAACCCAGGGAGCAGTGGGGCTTCCTCTCCTTCCTTTCCTTCATCACCCAGAACACCTGCCAGTGTTTCCCACTTGGGAAGCCCACTCTCTCCTTTTGAATTTCGGTCTGAGCATGGTGCACACCTTGGGGATCCAACATCAACTCTTGTGCAAGAAAAAACTGTGGATTGTAGCAGCAAACAAGCGAAGCACAGAATGGATGCAGCAGCTGGATGGAGTGCGAGTGATGGCAATGACTCTGTTGGCATCCCTAGAACATCGTCCTCCATGTTGGCAAGTGAAAGAGACCACAAGAGCAGCAGTTCTAGAACCACCAAGCTCAGCAAAATCTGTCACTGGGACAGAGCAGCTCTGCAGCAACCAGAGATGACAATGGGTAGGCCAACTTTGTTGACCTTGCGTTCCTCTCCAGGCTATGGGGCTGGATGCTCTGAGATTGGGAAAAACCTGTTTGTGGATCAGATTGCTTCTGGGAGCAGCAGCTTGAATTTACCAGCAGTCTCGATAAATGCTCCATTGTGTCGAGCTCCAGGAGCCAAGAGCGTCAAGCATTCTCTCTCAACCCAGTGTGAAGATGATGTTCTCCTGCACGACAAAAGCTGCACTACAAAGCTGACAATACCAGATAAAGTGTGTGGGATTGGAAACGCAGACTCAAACTTGTATGATATATGGGGTAATCATTTTGGGGAGTTTGGTTGCTTCAACACACTACAGATTCAGCAGCAGCAGCAGCCGAATGATTTTGGACAAGGGGAGAAAGCTTTAGGTTTAAGCAGGATCCTCAATTCTGCAAATTCAGGCAGCCTTTTCTCAAATCTTACATTTGAAATCTGTGAAGCAAGTTCTTGTAGTGAAGCTAACACAACTCATGTTTCAAGTAGACAGTCATCTCCACTGCTGTCATCTCCCTTCTCTGTATTCTCCAACTCTTCCAGTTTAGGACTACTTTTAAGCAGCAACCCATCCTCCTGCACAAATCCTCCTCACATTGCAGAAACTATTGATTTGCGATCTAAAGTGTCAGATAGAAGCACAGCTGCAAACATGCATGATGCTTGCAACAACCAATGTTTGGCAACTGGTGCAGTTAGCAGATATACTCCCAAGTCCCGGAAAATGCCAGCTCCATACAACCCACCAATGGGAGGCAATAAACAACAGGAACTCATGTTTTATGGCTTGCTTGGTGGGTCAGCAACATAACAAAGCTTGTTGGAGCAGTTACCAACTGCAATGGAGGAGGACGAGGAGGTAGAGGATGAGAAATGATGACTTGCAATCACACAACAGCAACAACTGGTTCCATAGCTGCAACAACTTTCTCAAGTCTTCAGCAAACCCAATTGCTCCATGGACGAGCTGCTATAGACAAAACCTGACTTTGTACACAACCAACAAAGAGGCCAAATTTCTCTTCTCCCCTGTCCCATTCTCCTCTCTTCTTCTCTCCTCTTTGTCTTTGTCTTTTATCTTTGTCTTCTCTCCTCTCTTGTCTTTGCCTTTTATTTTTTCTTCTCTTCTGTGTGCCATGCAATGTCTTGGACTTCGCATTCAACTCTGATTCCTTATCAAGCCTTTTGGTTCAACTTCATCCAGAGTTTGTATCTATGAAGCGTCAACCATCCTCTCAACTCTGGAAACAGATCTGTGGTATTGGGTCATTATGGGTTGTGGCGCAGAGGAGGAGGAAACAGAGGGTCGTGTCCAAATTGTTGCAGAAACTGAATGCAGAATTTTACACAGAGGGAGAGAGAGAGAGTGGAGGATTTGAACATTTTTCTCGGTTTCTTGTTTATGGGTATTCATTCTTCTGAGTTGAAGATGCTCATTCATGATCGATATGATATACTAGGTAACAAACACATGGTATGTGAAATTCATTATGATCCCAACAGAACAAACATTAGAAAAAAAAAAAGTGATGGAACTTAACAAAAATACGTGAGGTTTTCTTACAAAAAATGGTTTGAGCTTCCTTAGAGAGTTCTTATCCAAAGCAGAAATTTTGGAAGCAAAATTTCTCAATAACATCAAAGCTTAAAGCTTACTCTCTCTCTCTCTCTCTCTCTCTCTCTCTCTCTCTCTCAAAAGGTGAATTCTAACACCGCACCCGCATGTATATCATATCCCTAAACCCTAAACCTAAACCCTAAAAAGAAATTAGTGCATATTTATTTATTTATTTATTTGTTGGGTCTGTATTGTAAGTAATGAAAAGAAGTGTATAATTAATTACAAATGAAACATATAAATAAGAAAAAAAAATTGGACTAGAAATTCAAGCAGTTCATAATGGCAAATGAAAGAGATGTATAATTTTCAAATAACATATAAATAAGAAAAAAAAAGAAATTGGACTGAAAAATCAAGCAGCTCATTAATGTCTCTTTTTTGCCTCAATATTAGAAAAAAAAATAAAATAAAATGCTGATGGGGTTAGGGAAATGAAATTAATTAATTAATTAATTAAAAAGGAAGAAAGGAAGAAAGGAAGAAATTCAAAAGGGAATTCCAAATTGCTAAACCCTAGGGGGGGAAGTTGGAACCGTTGGGGGATGACAATCATCCATAGCCAGCTGTAGAAAAAGTGAGGATCAATCCAATCCATAGGAGGATTTAGCCAATTGTGGCTATAAACCAGAAATAAATTATTAATCTTTTAATTGTCCTTCAATATATATTTTTGCTATAGAATGAAAACCAAATATATGAATTAATTCAGACATTATTATTATTTTCCCTCCTTTGGGCTCGACCAAAGTTTTTTTAAAAAATAATTTAAAATTTTAATTATTATCTATTTTAATTATTATTTTAAATAATAATAATAATTAAAAAAATTTAAGGGTGTGAAATTTCACCAATATTCGAAAAATAAAAATAAAAAGGGATTAATATTATGTCATAAATATTCCGGTTTTTCTGAAAAAAAATGCCAAATCTCGAAGAAGGAAAAATATATATATTTTTGAATTTTTTTTCACTATATTTGGACTCTGATTTTAGGTTAGTAGCATTTTTTAAACTAGTTTTATTATTATTATTATTATTTTCACTATTTAGACAGGTTTTTAAAATGTTTCGCCATTTAATGCTAAATCCCTCTTGGAATGGTAGCCAAAATGATGCACCATGAGAAAATTGAAAAAAAAATAAAATCACTGGGTTCCCAGTTCCCACCCATGGTCTGCGTTTCCGTACATAGGGAACTAGAAGAACGAAGTTCCCAATACGTTCCCTGAGATTGTGAGAACGTCGTTCCCGTTATCGTCTCTCTAGCCTCTCTCCATGTGCTTCTTCATTCACAAGCGTCTCCTCTCGGAAGCAGCGAACTCCGCAGCGGTCGAAGAGAGCGGTTTGTGATAGGGAAGCTATTCGCCAACATGGTACGTACTTCCTCTACTTTCATTGCCTTTCGATGCTCATTTCATTTTCCTATCTAATGGCTTTTATCTCGTGTTCTATGGTCTCTCTTGTGCCGAGTTGTTATGCCCTAAACTCTACTGGACCATGCGCTGGTTTGGTCTATCCAATTGCAGAGATTCTGCCTCCCCCCTCTACCCCTCCCCCCCCCAGTTCTTCTGTTTGCAATCCGCCTGATGATCTTCGAAATCGCCACTGGAGACAAATTGTTAGACCTGGTCATACCTGTCTTCAGACACTGCTTAGGGTTTTGGATTTCTAGGGTTTTGGTTTTCATTGTTTGTTTGAGACACACAGAGAGAGAGAAAGAGAGCACCAAGCTGGCGATAGACATGTGGAAATGGTAGTTGATATGTCTGCACTTTCGAACTTTTTCCAATGGATTTGGTTTCTGATGATGCAAGGAGTAGTAGATGTCATTCTTCAAATGAGACTTTGGATGTTAGGGTTGTCTCAAAAAACCCTAACTTTGGTGGATTTTGTCTCAGAAATCTCAGGACTTGGTATTGTTGATTTGGCATCTATTTATATCAGAGGGATTTTGAGAGAGCAGGAGTTTTTTTTAAAAAGAATTTAATAGCATTTGCAGCGGGAAAATGTACTTAGCTAACTTATGGTTTGCATGGCAGCTTCCTCTTTCTCTTCTGAAAACAGCTCAAGGGCATCCTATGGTAATCTTTCCCTCTCTCTCTTTTGCCCTCAACTTTCCTGTCCAAGACCATGGGTGAGGTAGGACTTTGAGGCAAAAGGCACTCTCCTTAGCACTAGACACCAATTTGAATTCAGTAAGGATTCAATGTCAGAAAAGCAAATTATGGCCAGAGGGAGAATGCAAAGAGTCTCAATGGCAAAGTGTGTATGGCAAGTGCATAGGACAGTGGTCACTTGTTGTCTCAAATGTTTGCGGTACTCTATCTTCAAATCAAGGCCCCCTTTTGGCAGGCAACAAGGACCTTGTTCCTGCACCTTTGTCTGGCCCTGCTTAAACTGTACAGTCATAACTTTCATATGGACTACCTTGTAGGTTGATTATACAACACAGCTAATTGATGTTTGTGTGAAGAGTTGTGTACAGATACCTAAAAAGCTTTGTTCAATTCATTGTTCTGAAAGTATCCTGCTAAATAACCTGTCTCGTAGTGTTAACTGTATCAACTGGAGACAATTTGAACTTTTCAGAGAGGCCAAGTTGAATTGGAGACCCTGTTGATGGGTAAGTTGTTTTGGTGGATACAAATGGGAATGCTCTAATATAATTGGAACATGGTAGAAAATGGCAACTCAAATTCCTAAGTGCCATAAAGAAAGGTGGACCAAAGTTTAGTAAAGTAAGTACTCGTATATGTGAGAGAAGGTTGATGGTTGCAAGGGAGTCAAAGAACAATGTATGGAAGGTTGTGGACTACAGGGCTTACAATGTTTGACTAAGTCACATGTCTTTGTTGTTGAGAATTTGTTTTATACTGGTACTTCACCCCTACATCATGGCAGATGATGTTGTAGCTGTGGCTCATTAGCCCCACTTCATCAACAAGATTTGTGGGATGAACTCAGGCCTGAAGTGGGCTCTCTTGGGAATCTAATGCAAAAGATGCTGTTTGAAATGCAGCTTGTTGAGCTAAAGAATGGAGAGACATATAATGGACATCTAGTGAACTGTGATACATGGATGAATATCCATCTTCGTGAAGTCATTTGCACTTCAAAGGTGAGCATGTTTTTCCTGGCAATTGCTTGTTTGAATTTTTTTTTAATTGGCAATTTTTCTTTTGTTCAAGGTGTTGACTTCAAATTCCTTTGCCTTCTTGACATGTATTGCTGGGTATGGTAGGATGGTGATCGTTTCTGGAGAATGCCCGAGTGCTATATTCGAGGTAACACCATCAAATATCTCCGGGTACCTGATGAGGTCAGTTCTAACTACAAGCAACCCTCCCACTCTGCTCTGATCTTGACTTCTGTCTAATTCATCCTTACGTGCCAACCTGAGCCTCATGGCTGGCAGAACACCGTCACTGGACTTCGAGGATGAAACTTCTGGTTATGGTTGTGTGTAGGTTATTGATAAGGTGCAAGAAGAGACAGTGAAGCGTTCAGGTAAACTGACCTCCATACCCCTACCAACTTTTTCTTTCTCTCTGTTGATTGAGACAGCCTGACTTAAGCTTAGTTTATGGATATAGGGACCAAAAGTCCCTTCCTGCCTACCTCTTTAAGCCACGTGGTTTATATATTTCTTAGTCAGTTTCTGGTTTTTAAAGGAACTTTGGTCTGTGGTCCATTGGCTCTCTGATCTATCAACCAACTTATTTTCTTTGTTTCTCTCATTAAGTTTGTTTCTTTTTCCAAATGAGGTTGGGATTACATGCTGTGTTTTGTGTCGTTATGTTTCTGTTGCATACTTAATGCAAGTTGTGCTCTGGATGTGTAGACCGCCGGCCTACAGTAGGTGGTAGAGGCCGTGGTCGAGGTAGGGGTGAAGAGGGTGGTCGAGGTGGAGGGGGAAGAGGAGGAAGGGGTGGCTATCAGGAAGACACAGGAGGTGGGGGTAGAGGTGGTGCACGTGGAGCTGGGGCACGTGGATCAGGCAGGTCTGGTGGTGGCAGAGGTAAGGCACATGGGCCTTTGTGTCATTTCATTCCATCTTTCTTTAGATAGCAGGATAACATCAGAAATCTCTTGCAAGGATCTTCTGGCCACAGTCCTACAGCAACAAACTTATTTCGATTACAGTTTCTCAAAACTTTACTTCCTCCGGTACTAGATGTTGCCCAGCATCATTGGCAAGCATTCATGTGAGAGCAGGAGAGTGAGGTTGACTCCCATGAAGGAATTTAAGAACAAAATAGGAATCCATTTTGAGGTGCTATAGGAGGCATCTTATTGCATTTCTGCTGTGGCTTTGCATTTCCCTACTTGTATATTACTTGTACCTGTCTTTATTTTCTCTATCTGTACTGGCAGCTGGTGCAGGTCGGGCACGAGGTTAAAGATTTGCTTTCAATTCTGCCATCAAACTGGAAGCACCCACTTCTCCCAGTGGGGAAGTGTGGTTTGATCGTCTGGAGGGAAAAGCATGTTGTGGCTGAGTGTCGTGGTCAGACCTGAGGAAGTATTTTTGCAGTCACTTAGACTTTCAGCATTCTCTCTCATTCACAATTGGGTCTGCAAGTTTTTCTGTCCCATTGGTTCCTTGTTCTCTGAAGGCAGGAGATGGATACTCATTGCTATGTAGGCATGTTTCATACACAGAAAATGGCGTAAACATACAATAGGGAATACTTGGACCATTGATGACTCGTTTCAAAGAGGTGGTTGGCAGAGCACACTCCATTTACAGGTAGGTGTATGAGTTGTGGTGAAGTCTGTAGTATTGCACAAACTTTTGTTAGTCTATCCACCATCAAGGCCACAGAAGGTAACTCAAAGACAAAAAGAGGTTGGTATTTATGGAAACCTCTGTTCATCTTGGCTTGGGTTGAGGTTTTGGAGACTTTTTTAATTGACTCCAAATATTTTTTAAAAATTGCTAACCGTTTTTTACAGCCTTGTGAAGTCGTAAGTTATATCATTGAGTGTTCCATTTATCTTTTAGGTGTGTACGTACTACTGTGTAATGCAAAGGGTTTTAAGCAAGGCAATAGTGGTCATTGTTGGCATTCCCTTCTAGGTCTGACTTGCACACTTAAGGCTTTTTGCAGAATCAACAGGCCAGGCCTCCAGCTTTGCTATATTGCGTGAATTTGATCAATTGTAAAAGACTGTGTGATGCATAAGGGATTATTGTCTCAGGTTTGTTTGCACAAATTTGCCAGTTTTTGGAAGAAGGCTTTTTGGTTTCAATTGAGACTCACCTAGTGAAATGGTGAGTCATCTAGCTCTCTGATTGGAATCAGTTATGCAGTCCTTGTCCTATGACCTTGAGAGTCGATGTGAGCTTGTTGTCAAAGATGTCAGTGTCTCTCCACTCTTTCAGTCTATTATCATGTGTTGAAATTTTTTTCTTGTCCGTTGCCAATTTTTGTTTAGTGAAGCTTTCAATTGCCTAGAGAAAGAAAGACTCCAAATTTTCTCGTCTTTCTTAGGAAGCTGGCAGAGATGGTTGGAATAGACAACAATGAATTGAAAGAGTTGTTCAAAAGCGGCAGTACAGTTTTTTGTAGGTGCTATGAGAAGAAAGATTCAGATTGCAGGTTTGGCTCTTTGGGCTCCAGGTTCTTTGGTATATTGGATTGGTTTTTATCCCTCTACATGGTCTTAGGGTGCTTGCTTTTTTGATCTGTACTTCCACCTCTATTCTTTGAACTTGTCATGGAGGACACAAGCAGATACTTGGATAACATGTGCCAGTACTGCCTTAATTCTGCAGTGCAAATGGGATCAATCTGGTGTGTATAAGGCATAACTACTTCAGGTTTGAACCTTATCCAGATGATTGGTGGATTCTTCATGGGAGTTCATCTTTCTTTGTGTGCTATCTATCATCATTTGGGTACTGATAATATTGAGTTCATCTGAGATAGTTAATGAATGCAGAAAAGTTCATGGACTAGTACCACACAGGCTCTTGGATTCTGTAAATAGCATTTTGATGGGGAATCATTGGCACCTGTGCTTTATTCTTGTCTACAAGTGGGATCGCTGATGAAGTAAAAAGGCTTCTTCATTCCAAGTGTCTGAAGCTTTGTGAAAAGCTGCATATTTCTGGTGGATCACTTCACAAAACCCACATTGTGCAACTACTTTGCAGCCTCAGTTGCAAACTTGCAAGGTGGTTCCTATGGTAGCTTTAGGATTGTTTGGTCATGCAAGCAAATCTTAGGTGCGCTCTGCAGAACTGGCTGCAATTTGGTAGCAATAAGCTCCATTCTGCTCGTGTCAATGGGCTACAAAAGGATTCCCAGACCAGTGCCTTCACAATCCAGAGCATGCATACAAAAAGTGCCATAATAGGGTTAAATGGTCACAGGATGTCAAATAAGGCAAATTGCAAAATTGCAATGAGCCAGGTAGTATTGGAATTTATGTTATTTAAAAAACTTTGGAACAAAAGTTTTCACTGATTCAGTGATCAGTAAATTTTCCAGACTAAAATGATCATGCAGATCATTCTCCGTTGTGAATGATTATGGCATCTACTTGGTCTGTCTGTCTACTCACAAGTCTGTTGTAGTTTGGGTTGTGGAAGAAGGAATGCTCTGATTGGCACAAGGACAGTGAATCCAATAATTTGACCTAATTAAACTCAGGCAGCAGACTAGGTAGTGCCATCCCTGCTCAGCCGCTGTCTTCTATTCGTGTGAATTCATGGTTGTTACTAAATTATGCCATCAACCTCCCACAAGCAAAGCAATGTTGTGCATCAATATACACACCCGTCTACTAGAACAGCAAAACAATGAGCTACAATACTGTTGAAGGCATGGTGGGGGTGGAGGTAAAGTGGGGAGTACTTGGCAAGGAAAGTGCAGAAGGACATATGCTAACTACAACAGCACTACACCTGCTCTGGTTTGGCTCCAGTCTTTGGAGAGAGAAGCTCCATCTTCTCTACTTCCTGACTACTTTGTTTGATCGCCTGTTGTGATAGCTTATGGCGGATGTATCCGTAGAAGCAACAGCCCAGCAGCGTGACAGTGCAGCCAATGCCATTCATAACAGAGATTGGATTTCTGAAGATAATCCATGATATTACAATAGCCACCGCTACCTGCACAAAGCAAAGCAAACCACCCCTCACCTTGAGCTAGAGACACAAGTCTGAAGTATGCCCGACAACAGTAGAAGAATCTGTAAAAGACAATCCAACTAAAAAAGGAGGGCTGAAGGAAAAATCTGGGCAACGAAAAAGCACCTTCTTGCCTAAAACTACCAGAAGAGAGGTGATAGAAAAATATACAATGATGCTAATAGTATGTACACCAGCAAGCAGTTTGCATTTTGGACAAGGTACTGAGGGCTAAAGCAGGAACATACCTTCATGTTTCCAGCAACATTAAAAGTCACTGCTGTTGTGGTGTGGATGACATAGAAGATGGAGAAGTTCAGACAAAAAGCTGACACTCCAGATAACACAATGATGAGCACTGGCAACAGTAGCGATGTCTGAACTTCAGCCCATTTTAGCACACCCGGACCCTCCAACAGAAGTGCTGGAATGCTCAGTATCATAGTTGCATATGGAGCCATGTAGTACACTGTATTTATGCTGCAACAAAAAAATTATAGCAGAGTCATCAACCCCCCAAGCTCTGCTTTGAGTTCTGATACTCATCACAGGTATGTAAGTATGTTGCCACTGGCTGAAACTAGAAAAGATGCAGTCGAAAACCTCTTGTAAGAGTCGAAAAACTGATGTGGGGTGAACATTGACAATGCTACTAGAATATCAGAATCTCTTGCAAAAACTTTTGTCTAAAACTGCACTCAAAACTCTTGCAACAAGCATAAGAACAAAAGAAAACCAAATACTGATTCTAGAAACATAATTTTATAGCACTCTGAGCACTGATCAGCAATTGGCTTGACGTGAATGTACCTGTCAAAATTATAACCATGAAGTAGTGACTCAGCCAAGATGGTCTTTGTTGAAGTTACCATGCAGCCCAGAAATGCTGCTAAAAATCCAGCAAGATTGAAGCTGAGTTCAGTGAAGGAGGTCAGCACAATGCCCCCCACCACAGGCAGCAGTGACAGCCACACCCGCTGGTCAAAAGTCTTGCCCCACACCAGCCACTGTAACACCACTGTTGCAACCCATTTCCCCAAACCCCTGTCGCATCTCAAAAATTGCATTCATTCGGCCATATGGTTCATCTAATTCATGAAACATGCACTCTGTGTGTTCACAAGATTGTCCTATGCTTCTTGCATTTACACATTTCTCTCTGATGTATTTAAGCTTCTGACTCTCACCATTGCTGTCAACATCTCAAAAGACCAAGTTTTCTACATGCTCAAACCAATGTTATTTTGTATTGCGGATATTAACCAGACTTTTTGCGAATTGAAGAACAGAAGAAAAGACAGGGCTGGAGGACGGGGAAGAAGCAAGTGCACCTGTAGTGGCAGGTGTGAAGGACTTGATGGTTTGCATGAAGGATACAGGGATGTATCTCAAGCTTACATTGCCTAACACAATATTGAGGCAGAAAATAAAAGACATTGGCAGAATGCGGCTCCAGCGATCAGCTGGATTGACTTCGATCAGCGGCTTCAATTGCAGCACCTTGATAGCTATGTGGGCACCAATTGTGGAACAAATAAAGTGCACTGTTGACACTGTCAAAGGAAACTTGAAGTCCAATCTCTGCATGCATCCATCCATCCACACACACATTTTATGATTTCAAAAACAAATATTTTCCCAGCCTCCCCCCCCATTGCTCACACCAATCAAAGCAGGTCTGAAGGCAGATGAGTCATTGCAGAAATCTAGAATCATTCTCTTTTGGACTTTGCACATGCATTGTTCTTTTACACTACTGTCATCCCTCCCGCCTTCCACATTTTAGAATTGGGTGATTATGATTCTTGGACAAAATTTCAGTCTTGCATCTAGCTTAGAAAATCAAACCTAATGCCAGACAAGACATTCAAGGGATTTTCAGATGGGAGAGAAGAGAGAGAGAGAGAGAGCATGAGACAAAAATACAAACCTGGAAAATCCACTTGTTCATAATAATCACAAGAACATTGAAACCCCACCATTGCAACACAGATAGAATCCCTCTGAGGACTGAACTCTGCCCAGATCGGCCACCACTCCCTTGCTTACCACCCTCCATTGTTTTCCTGCCTCTTTCTTCTTCTTCCTTGCAGCCTAATTTACATGCTCCTTACCTGCACACTTTTTCACCGCCCCCTTAGTCAGAAATGCCGTGTGTGTGTGCCATCCTTCTCCTCTCCTCCCTCTCCCTCTGTGCTACCAACTTCCATCCCTTACAACAACCCTATTCTCCCTTTTCCCAGTCCATATTTCTTCCTCTAACAAACAACCCAACAGTCCTAAAGAGGACCCACCCCCCCCACAAAAAAAAAAACCGTCAATCTGTCAGTTCTGAACCCTAGTCAGATTTGTTGCAAAAGACTTGTTGCCGTAAGTGGCGTAACTGTTCTCTACTACACCATTTCTCTACATCATAAAAACATGGAAAAACATCAACACCCATTGTAGATATCCGATCTTGTAACAATCTCCATACCATACCATCATCATCATCATCAGCTTTGAAGTTCTTCACATTCTCTACGATTTCATTTATTTATTTGAATCCTCGATCCTGCTCTGGCTTCCAGACAACAAACCCAATATACAAGAAAATACTAAAAAGAGAGTGAGGAAAGGGAGGGGGCCCGGGGGGGGGTGAAGGGAGGAAACAGATGGCACTAAAGGTTTTACCAGCATCAATCAAAAGAAGCTCTTGCTTTTTGACTCTCCCCTCTTTTGCCAGAGTGTGGGAGGGTATGAGAGGCCACAAAAGAAGCGATTGCACACACCACCCACACATAGGTATCACAACAAAAAAAAACTCTCACACTGCACCAGTAGAGTTTACGCTAATCACAACCCAACAAAAAGAGACATGGGTACCACCCAAGAGGCAATTGCAAGAAGAAGAAAACTAGATTCACACCTGAAGAACAAGAATCATCATCATCACCAGAAGAAGAAGAAGAGTGGTGGAGGAAACCAAATCAAAAACAAAAGCAAACAAAAGAAGGGTAAAAAAAAGAGAAGAGAAGAGAAGAGAAGGGAAGTGAGGAAGGTAACAACAGCTGGGCAAGGGGTACAACATTCACCAGCTCATCAGCAACAGCAGCAACAGTGGTGCTGCAATTGAGTTTGTCTGTTGCAAAATTATTGCAAGCAAAGGTGGGAACCTCATCTAGATCTCTCTGGATGGGGAACAAAAACACAACACTCTCATTTCTCTCTCTCTTTTCTCTCTCTCTCTCTCTCTCTCTCTCTTGCACTGCAGTTGCACTGCAAATTTGTGTGCTTTGTGAGCACATTCTAAGGGACTTCCTTTTGGCTTGCCCACCACACCTTCTTCCCCAAGGGCCCAAGAACTGAGCTTTCTTTAGGCCAGGGTCCAAATCCCTAGGAACCCATTTGGACTCATTTGAAGCAAAATTGAGTCCTTGAGTAGGACCCCTGGATTGGACCTTAGCAAGCTAAGGTCTTGGAGCCTTGTCTAAAGGTGGCCCTTATTGGCTGCTCAAGGCCCAAATTTGGGTTCTTTTTTTCTTTTTTTTGGGTTCTTTTTTTGGGGTTTTTGTTTTCACTTGGTAACCTATTATGGCCCAAGCTTAGGTCCCTTTTTTTCCATTAGGGTCCAAGAACCAGCTCTACTTGAAAGGCTCCAAGCTTAGGCTCTTTGGGTTTTTGCCAAAAATAAAATTAAGAATTTTTTTTTTTAAAAGAGAGAAAAAAGTAAACTTCTTAAAATGGTTGAGCATTTTCTTATTGTTGAATGATTCAAAATTGGGGTTTTACTTTTTTACATTCAATTAAGGTCCAACCCAAAGAACCCCAAGTGTGTATATGAAAAAAAAACATGTTTGATTCCAAAATGTGACCTTCTTTTAATTGGGGTATATAAACATTCAAAGTTGGGCCCATGGCTTTTTATGCTCTCACCCAACAAAATCCCCAAGAATGAATGAATGAATGAATGAATGAGTATGTGCTTGCCTACATGGTGTTATTTTGACCATCAAATTACAATGAAAAAGCAACATTCATGAAACAATAATATGTTCCAAGCAAGCCATTGCCCAATAGTTTGTGTTGTCAAATTATGTTCATATCAAAAATGTGAAGAGGACTAAAGGAAGAAAGAGCATTAGAAGGAGGAGATGGCAAGTTCTCACATTGATGATGTAGGGTGAGGTCCTAGGGTTTCAAGGGTTTCTAGGGTTTTTAGACCGGAGGAGGCTCCGAGCTTTTCATGGTTAAAACTTGGAATTGTCCTTGGAATCTAGTACCCAAGCAATCGATCTCTTTTCAAAATTGAATTAGAATCCAAACTAAGGATGTTGTTGACCCATTTTTAATTAGGTTAAACTTCTTTAGGTAGACAAATACGATTTTATTTTACAAAAAATGTTTTAAGCTCGATCTTACATTTTAGGCATGTTAGTGCATTTGATTGGTTGTACATAGTTAAAGGGGTGATTTACACTAATAGTGCTTGAGCTCGGGACCACAAAATTTTTTAAACCTCTCATTGGTCCCAAAACACAAAAGGGTGGTTAATTTGGGTTTATATTAGGATAATTTGAGCCTTGTTGTGCCTAGGCAATTGGCTTTGGATTTTGAAAGAAACTTGTTGGAACCTTGACATGAACTACCATGGATAATGTTGTTTGGGCTTTTGGGGTATTTTTTTAGGCCCACTTCTTTTGAGGTGGACTTGATGAATATAGTGGAATCCCCCAAAGGTCCCAAAAAATCCCCAATCATTCATTCATATGTGATGTTTTTTTTTTAATGTTAGTAATTTTTTGAAAATTAAAGCTGGAAAGAATTTTGAGTGCTTTCTCTCACAAAATGATTGCCGACACAATAATAAAAATGACCCATGGTATGGCCCATGGATTTTCCCATGGGTCTAATCTGAAAAATGGGGTACCATAAGGTTTTATAGGCCATGGCCCCAGGGTTTTAGTGTAAACCATCCCTTAATGTTACATTGAGAACAAATAAATGTCTTTGAACAATGGCCCATGGGATGATGGCCCATGGTCTCATCTAAAACATGAGGTATCATAAGGTTTTATAGGCCATGGCTCAAGGGTTCTAGTGTAAACCAACCTTTAATATTACATAAGCTTTATTTTGAATTGTGAAAATTAAGGTCCATTTGAATGAAAATTATATTGAATGAATTTGCATAATCTAAGTTGAATCAAATGCTATTGAATTGAATTGAATTGAATTTTAGAAAATTGAAATGAATTGAATCAACACAATTTTTTTTTTTCCTTTTAGATTCAAATAGATTCATGTTCTCATTGCAATTTCAATTGAATTGAATTCGGTTGAATTGAAACATTTTGAATCATTTTGAATTCAATCAAATTATGAATATTCAATTATGAAAAGGCACAACATGCTAATTTTCCTTTTCATATCCATTAGGTGGGTTGGCAAAAGGAGTGAGATAATTAAATAGCTATGAAATGTTTTCATAATTGTCAAATGGACAAGGTTTAGAATTATCATGGGGACAAACCACTAATGAATCCTACAACATGTTTCACTTAAACCAATTTTGATTATGGTTGTTATTGGATTCTTTTTTAAGTCCTTTATGTGTTAGGCTAATGCCCTAAGGCTGGGGAATTTTCAAAATAATGGGTCCCCAAGGCTAGGCTCTAGCCTTAGGGACCCATTATTTTAGGAATCCCTTGGCCCAAGGCTATTTCATGGAATAAAAATGAACTAAATTTTTTTACCTTTTAAAAAATTACCATGATACTCATTGGGTATCATGATAATTTTTTGTAAAAAAAATAACTTGGGCATTTGTGAACATTTTTATCTTTTGAAATGCCCACTCACGGCTAACACTTGATTACACCATATAAGACACTCTCAATTTACACTTTTTTAAAAATTCAAAATTTTTTACATTCCAAAAAATAGCATAGGCAAAAAAATTACAAAAGAGAAATTGAAACTAACAAAAAGAAAAGAGAGGTAGCATTATGCACACCTTTTGAAGAGGAAGATATGGAGTTTAAATTATAGTTTTCCTTTTATTCAAATAAGACATTACTAGACCAAAGGAACAACGAGGAAGTTGAAGAAGATAGCCATTAAAAAAAGTCTTGGGATGATGAAGATGAAATTATTTAATAATTGGAGAGCTTTAGACATGTCTTGAGTTCTTTTCACAACAAAATGAAGCACCATTTTGTCAATAATGCCACAAAAAAAAAGAGATGTTGAACATTACAATTTTTTTTTAAAAATTAGCATTATTGACAAAATGGAGCCACTTTGTTGTGATGAGAACTCGAGACCCACTTGATGAATTAATTTTTTTACATTAATTTTTTTGTCAAAATGTTCTCTCAACATCAAGTAATATTGCCATTTTACTAATGATAATATATCTACTTGTTGATTGTGTAATACATTTTCAAGTTTGGCACTTGGGTGTTTGAATAATTATTTTATTTGTCAAAAATCCACTTCAACACTACAAAAAATTTAATCTGTGTAATTTTGGCAATAAATATTGTGAGCTTCTTTCACAAGTTTTCTAAAACTCTAAACTTTAATGAAACCTTTTGCAACAATTTTTATTGCTTATTTTTGCAAAAATCGGGGAGATATAACATTGCTCCAAATTATAAGATAGAGAAATGTTGTCAATTATTGGACACTTGCTTTGCAATGGTGGAATGGCTTGAAGCAAAAAAAAGCTCATGGGTTTCCACCAAATTGTATATTTTTCCTTTCCTTTTAATTTCCTTAAATTTTGAAAATTCTAAAAAAAAATTCTAAAAAATTGACATTTTCCAAACCTGAAATTTACTTGCCAGCAAACCTTCAAAAGGTACTATTGGTAGTTCTAATTTTTAACTAGCCTTTGATTTTTTTCAATGGTTCATTTGTCTTGTGAATGTGAATTTAATTTTTGGGGTTTAAAAAAATTAAATTAAAATTTAAAATTTTTACCCATTAAAATTTTAATTAAAAAAAGCAACTAGGAGATTACATAGTTCCCAAAAGTGGCAGTTCAGCTCCAAGACTTTGGCACAAGTCATATTACAAATATCAAGAGAATTATGGTTTCTATTTTGAGCTTTGCTAATGAAATATAGAGTGAATTTTACAATCCCGCATTTTGGTCATAAAATGGGTAGAGAAAAAAACAAATCTGAGCAAAAGTCACAAAAATATATGTTATAAATATATATTTTTGTTATGAGTGGGAAAAACTAGGGTTATAATTAACATATAAGTAAATCATTTTTTTTTTTTTTGTCTCAAACTATTAAAATATGGAATGTAGTGTTTAAGAAATATTTATGAGTGTCTCTAAGGAAATATTTCTTAAATAATGAATTCCATATTTTAATAGTTTGAGAATTTTTTTTTGATTTACTTATATATTAATTGGATGCTCATAAATTGTTATGGCATTCTAGCATTTCAGTTAGTCTATTTCTCCCTTCATACATAGACTTATGAAGATTGATTTGCTAGCTAACATAAAATCGGTAATTTAGAAATTGAAAAAATTATTAATAATAATAAATTAAATTAAATTAAACAAGAGATGAAATCATCTATCAATTGAAATCAAATAGTTAATATGCAAATGGTTGTTGGATTCATTACTAGGTTAAGTTAAATGTTAACCATGATGACAACCCAAAATCTACAACATGTTTATTGGTTAAAAGAAATCATTAAAATTGTGGGATTAGTACTAGAGGTGCTTCCAAGACCTTGAATGGGGGGAAGGTTTCCCAAACCCTAAAGCCCCAAATCCAAAGCTTTTCAATCCTCCATTCCTCAAATTCAGCATCATCTTTTAGACTAAAGCCATCTCCACATGCCATATAAGCAAAGCATCAAACTCAGTTTGAGACAAATATAGAAGCAAGAAATGAAGAGCAACCAAGTGGCACATAGTTAACCCACCAAAGAAGGAAATACCCCAAACTTAGGGGGGTTTGTGATGAGGTATAGTAGGCCCAACCAAATCTAAAAGCTACTTTAAAGTGCCACTTCCACACACAAGTGGCTCCTCTAAAGGGGTGAGTGATATGGAAGGAAGATGCCCAAAGCACAAAAGCATAAAGAAGGAAGAAAAGGGGGATAACAAAGGAACCAAAAAGGCTTACCTAATGGCAATAATGAAGTCAACTTTCAACATCACCATTCATCCACTTGGGATGGATTGTTGGGAATTTTTTTAATTACAATATCCATTAGATGGATGAATTGCTTCAAGATGAAAGTGATCATTGGTTATTTAATGCACAAAATTATTATTATTATTATTATTATTATTATAAATTTTAAAATATTTTAAAAAAATTTGATTGGGTTGATGAAAAGAATTGGCATTGTTTACTTGCATTAATTGACTCAACTATAATCATAAAATGTTCTCGAAATGGGCTAGACCATTTGAGGCTTTTATTGGGTTTACGTCATTTGTCTATCGACCAAATTTGTGACTCCATGACTATGTTCATTGAGTGATAACAATTAGGTGGAGTGAAAAAAATGAGGAGAGGGGTTACATAAATGCCAAGGGAAGATTGGCCATGGGCCTTGACTTTTCAATTACATTTAACAAATGTCAATATGTGTGTATTGACATTTCAATAACATAAAGTTACATCCTAAATTTGATGAAATTCAATGTATGTGCTAAACAAAAATGTGAACATGCTCTCTCCTTGATGAAACCAAACATACATTAAGAGAAAACTTTGTCCATCCCCATGATTCTTATACAAATAGCTTGAAAAATTAATTGTTCAAAACACCAATTCTACAACTTGCTAGGGCATTTTACCTTAGGTTGCATGCATGGGTTGTAGGTCTAACTTAAGTTGCGAAATCAACTTAATATGCTTTAAGTGGGATTATACTAGCTACAATAAAAATATGTTGACAAATGTCCAATTAATTTTTTTCATCAATTTACATTAGTGTATTCACATTTTAGATTTGTAGTAAGTACCAACTTTTAACACAAAAAAAGATTAAATTGAAATATAAGAATTAGTCATTAAATTTTTTATTTGGTTTAATGTTGTTTACAAAATGAAAAGTGATAAAAATTGATACAACATTTGGAGTTTTTTTTAATTCATGGAAATTAATCGTTTTGGCAAGGGGTTTCATTTGAGGGGAATGTTGTTACAAGAAGAATTTTTGGTTGATAAAACATTATTGGCAACTACTTGAATTATGTATTCCTTTTAATGGTTGTAAATTTTTATTATATTTTTCAAACCCTCACAAAATGGGAGTTGTCATGGCTCCTTTTTCTTCATCAATAACTAAACTTTTTTTTAAAAATTAAGGTATGAAAATTTTATAATAATAATAATAAAATTGATGATGGTTAAATATGTGCATATTAAAAACATAGATAATAATAGGGTGAGGAAAAAAGGGTTCATCACCTAATACACCCCAAACAATACCATGTTTGACACATGTAGTGTCCTCCTAAGTTCCCAAACCCACTTTCGATTATTAATGCTTCAAAAATAAAGTGCGCCATGCAATTAGATGTTGTTCCTTCAAGAACAATTTGTAAAGAGAGCAAATAAAAACCTTACACTAGCATTGCATAACATAAACATGGGCACTTGCCAACATTGGTTGTTTAATAATACTTTTTAATTCTTCACAAGAAATTGACAAAACTTATACCACAAATTGTTGAGTGGCATTCTTAACATTACATTGTGCATGTGTTTAACCATGGTCAAACTTGAACTATCTCTCCAATGCTTATGTAGTTAATTCTTGAGTCAAAACTACTTGAACAAGGGCTTTATGCCCTTGTAATCATTCATAGGACAACCTTGACCTAGAAGGTGCAAAATGCAAGTAAATTACAAAAGCTTGTATTTATTGTGAGTCACCTTCCCAATATTCAATCGACTCAAGATAGAATCACGAGCCAAGCTTGCATATTTGACCTCATTTTTTGGATGTGTTGAGTCTTTTTCATAGAACCCTTTTTCCAACAACATTTGCCTTGTGCTTACTTATGTGTTTGGACAAAAAGTTCATTCTTAGGACCAAAAGTTTTTTATTGTGTTTTATTCATGTACACACCTTGCACTTTGATGCAAAAATGAGCCCATCCTCACCCACAATACTTTCATCCCAAGTGTACTTAGTAGCCCAAATGTCTTGGAACTTGTGATGATAATCATATTTGACTTACTTTTTTAAATTTGTTTTCTATAGCAAATGCAAGATCTTTAGAAGTTGGAATACTAAACATTGAGGGTGTAGAATTGCTAGAGCTAACAATGCAAGGGTTTGCTTGCCGAACCACATATTTGACCTCAAATAGTGGAAGTATGTCACCCAAAAAAATGAAATTGTTATTGATTTCAAAGGTGCCATGACCTCAAGAGACTAGGTTTGCAAGAACTTATAACTTAGAAAACCTTCAAGACAAAGGACCACAAAGGGACCACAAAGACCTAAAAAAGAATTTCTTGAAATGCCAAGACTAATCAAAACAAATTGCACAATGAATTGCACATAAAAATCACAAGCATGCTAGTAGCTATGTGAAAATTTGCAAACTTAATGTGCATTGTGCATGAAACAACAAGCTTGAACTTTGAAGCTCATGAAACCTTTTGTTGCATCCATGGAGTCTATAGGTTGCCAATTTGAAAGTTGTTGGTAATATGTGGGAAGAAACTCAATGGACATTGGCAAACTCCCATTGTCGTTGCAAATTGTTCGGCAACTTGTTAGACTTTAATGCTACTTGTCATCAATCATCACTAAAAGAAAAAAAACCATTCAAATTCAATAGTCAACTATGAGGCTAAGTGGTAGCAAGCCTTGAGGGTTGAAGGTTCATGAATCTAGCAAGTTGCAAATAGCAAGCTTAAGGCTTCAAAGTTCCCTTGCATAACTTAAACTTTTGATCATCACAATGGTGAATGATACCAACCCATGGGTGAATGGCTTGCAAATTGCAATGTGCATATCAAGATTCAACTCTCCAAATAAATAATAAATTTCAAAGAAGAAGAAATCTTAACATATTTTGAGACTTGAACATTGATGGCAACTATCTCCTCGTGTGGCCTACTACTTTCATTGTTAAGGATGATGAAATGCGATGAAAAGTTTTGAAAAGAGATTACACAATGATGGCTACAACCCCCTTTACACACAATATCAATCTCTAGTGAAACCTTTCACTACCATTGCGATGGCTAGTTACAAAGGTGACTTCTAATTATGATAGTGGTTACATTACCTTATGATGCTTGAAATCACGAACTAAAACCACGTGACCCTAATTAACATTTGTGGGTTACAAAAGAAATCAACCACCTAAGATTTTTGTGAATTTTGTATTTTTTATGATCAAAATTTAAAGGAGGCCTTTAAAATCTTTTTTTTTAATTGCAAAAAAAAAAAATTGCTGAAAAAAACATTGGTTTAAATGGAATTTAATAATTGTGAGTCGACCAAAATGAACCAACAACCACCAACACAACATCCATTGTAAACTTGTTACCACACAAATGTGGATGTAAAACCTCAATTAGGTTGACATAGGGTTTCACCTTAGTAACCTATTTAAGTAAGAGAATAGGTTGTTACTAAGTTAGTAGATAGGTCAAAAACACATTAATAGGAACCAACGAGATTACTCTTTATTTTCCCCTTTTCCCTTTGTAGACTATTAGGCATCAATGTTTTTCATGGGAATTTTCTTATATAGCCAAAGTGGGGATCATAGATAAAAAGAGCAAAAAAGTGATGATCATCATCCTTAGGAAGGTCCATCCAAATTTGGCTATAAGCTACACATGAAGTACAAAGCTTTAATCAAAATTTAATGTATTTTTGCCAGACATTGAAAACCGAGTGTATAAATTTGGCACACAAAAATTGCAATTTTGGTGATTGAAAACCTCCAATTTTCAAATTTTTGATAGTTAGAAAAAGGATGTTGGGCATCACCATTCAATCTTTGAAGAAATTTTTGTGAACTCAAGAGCATTTGACACAAATAGTTTGTGAAAAAATGGTGGAAATTTTGATATGGGAATATTAGCATTTTGTCACAATGGTGGAAAAATTTGTATATTTTGTGGACCCCAAAAACCCAAACCCACACAAGATGAGGGTTACCAAATTACACAAAATTTTGTACCTTGGGGTTCCTTCAAGAAATGAAAATGAAAATTGACCCAAAAAAAAAAAAAAACAAAAAAACAAAAAAATGAAGGACAAAAAAAAAAAATTAAAAAAATGGCAAAA